>OLSB01000356.1_pt1 | contig 54019 bp, 54 predicted proteins | sample 1672071 | NCBI WGS metagenome assembly OLSB01 (sample SAMEA3136642, study PRJEB25190) | human gut metagenome | biome: human gut; feature: human-associated habitat; material: faeces | place: Austria | collected 2013 | reverse complement strand
CACTTAATCCTAGCATTATTGTAAATAATATTAAGTTAAGGAAATTATTTTCTAATAGTTTAGTTAGATAAACAGAAGTGTTATCATAGATGCTTGGTCTGTATACTGAAGATATATAGAAGTAAAATATTGTTATTAGCATCGTGAAAATAGTAACTGAGACAACTTTTTTAGTTTCTTTTTTATTATACTTTTCTATTAGAATAAAAATACATATATAGATAGAACTAAGAATTGGAAAAGCTCCATTAACATCAAAGTTGCATAAGGGCATCGTTCTAAATGATGCAATGAATGAAAATATTGTTGCAATGATAATCCAAAGATATAGACCATCATGACCAAGGTATTTGTAAAAAACGAATATTCCTGTCATGCATACTATAATTGTAACTAAAAAAAGTAATTCATTCATTTTAGCACCTCTTTATTCTTTATAATCATTATAACATAGTTTTAATAGTTAGAGAACACTAAATTTGTAAAAAATTGATATTTTTGTTTTTAATAGGTTTGAATTTTAAAGTTGTTTTAAAAATTGTGTTATATATTTTTTGTTTTTTTCATATCTTATTTGGGGGATTATATGAAAATAATAGGTATTATTGCTAGACCAGATATGACTAGTCAAAATAATTTTGTTATGGTTGCTAACAAAAAGTTATTAGAAGTTATTCAAAGATATAATGTTAATGTTATGGTGATTGTTCCGCCGTGTAAAGATAATTATATTGATTTTGATTATGAAGATGGACCTAAAATTACTGATTATGATTTTAATAAGATGTTAGATTTAATTAAGATGTGTAATGGTGTTATTTTACAGGGTGGAGATGAGTTTTATGATTTTGATATTAAGGTTATAGATTATTTATATAAAAATGATATTCCTACATTAGGAATATGTCTTGGTATGCAAGCTATGGCTTCTTATAAGGGAGGTAATTGTGTAAGATTAAATAATCATTATAAGATTAAGCACTCTATAAAGATAAGAAGAGATTCTAAGTTATATAGTATTTTGAAGAGTGAGAGAATAATGATATCTTCAAGGCATAATTATCAAGTAAAGGGTTCTTGTTTATTTGTAAATGCAATAAGTGAAGATAATGTTATTGAGGGATTTGAGGATAATAGCAAAAGATTTTTTCTTGCTTGCCAATGGCACCTGGAAGAAGGTGATGATGTTTATCAAAGAAGGTTATTTCAAAGTTTTATAGATAGTTTAGAATAAAATTAATAAAAATTAATATTTATACATAGAGTTTATTGGAGAGATATATGAGAAAAAAGATAATTGGACTACCTAGGGTATATTTATATTATAAGAATAATAAGTTATGGCGAAATTTTTTTAATTATTTGGGGTGTAGTGTCTGTGTAAGTCCTAGTACTAATGAAGAAATACGGGAAATTGCAATAATATTTAATATTGATACTAGTTATAATAATAAGATTTACATGAGTCATATTTTTTATTTGTTTAATAAATGTGATTATGTTTTAGTAGAAAATAATTATTTTTATCACGATATAATGAGGGTGTTACCTAATATTTCAATGATTTTATATAAAGATTATGATAATTTGTTATTGGAGTTTTATTCTTTTTTGAAAATGGGTTTTAAGGTGAACAAGAATGTTTTAAGAATAGTTTATGCTTTTATTAGGGCTAAGCATAAGGAATCAAAGGGTAAGAGGATAGTTTTAAATAATCAAAATAATATGCTTTATAAGGAGAATAAGAAGATTTTGATTGTTTCAATGTATGATAGTATTTATGATAGATATGTAGACGATTTAAGCTATAATTATATTCTTAATAACGATATTAGTTTGATATATGCTAATGTTTTAAACAAAAAACTTGGTGTTAGTTATGCTAAGCATGTTAAAAATTATATTTATAATAAAAAGCTGTGTGGGGCAGTTTTTTATTATCGGGAGGCGGTTGATGGAATTATATTTTTAGATAATACGGAGATAAGTGATAAGATAGATAATTTTATGAAAGAGTATCAGATAAAGAAAAAATATTTGGTTGTTAATGGATATAATATGAGTGAAAAGATAGTTAATTTTATTGAGAGAGATATCTTGTAACTTTGTATCTTTTTTTCTAAATTTGTGATAAAATTATAATAGAAAGAAGGTATTATATGAAATATAAAACAATGGACGCGAATAATGCAGTTGCTAGTGTGGCTTATAATTTTACTGAAATATGTGGTATATATCCAATAACTCCTGCTTCACCGATGGCAGAGTTAGTTGATAAAATGACTAAGGATAATGTTAATTTTTTTGGTAATAAAGTTAAAGTGGTAGAAATGCAAAGTGAGGCGGGGGCAATAGGGCTTGCTCATGGTGCACTTCAAGCTGGGTCTTTAGCTACGACATTTACGGCTAGTCAAGGTTTGCTTTTAATGATACCTTCATTATATAAGGTGGCTGGGGAAATGTTACCTTTAGTTATTCATGTTGCATCCCGTAGTATATCGACACATGCTTTATCAATTTTTGGTGATCATCAGGATATATATGCAACAAGAATGTCTGGGGTATGTATGTTATGTTCAAATAATCCAACGGAGGCTTATCATTTAGCCAATGTGGCTCATTTAGTGGCGATTAAATCTAGTTTGCCTTTTATTCATTTTTTTGATGGATTTCGTACAAGTCATGAAATAAATAAGATTAGGTTAGTAGATGATGATAAAATAAAGGAATTAATCGATAAGAAGAGTCTTGATGATTTTAGGGCGAAGGCGATTAATCCAGAAAGACCTAATACGAGAGGGACGGCTCAAAATGAGGATACTTATTTTCAATGTATGGAGGTGAGAAATAAGTTTTATGAGGAAGCAATTCTTGATGTATGTTATTATATGGATAAGATTAATAAGATATGTAAGACTAATTATAAGCCATTTAATTATTATGGGGTAGATAATCCTGATACGATAATTATTGCTATGGGTAGTGTATGTGATACAATACATGAAACTGTTTCTTATTTGAATGATAAGTATAATAAAAAATATGGAGTTATTTCAGTACATTTATATCGTCCCTTTAGTAATAAACATTTACTTAGTAAAATACCTAAGGGTGTTAAGAATATTGTTGTATTAGATCGTAGTAAGGAAGCAGGTTCTAATGGTGAGGCACTTTATTTAGATGTTTGTAGTGCTTTAAAGGATGTGAATGTTAATATTTATGGTGGTAGATATGGATTATCTTCTAAAAATACTACTCCTGCTCATATTAAGGCAATTTTTGATTATGTAGAAGAAGGAATAATACATAATAATTTTACTATTGGTATTAATGATGATGTAACTAATTTAAGTTTGGATTTTGATAGGAATTTTATTATACCTAGTGATTTAGATGAGTATTTATTTTATGGCTATGGGTCTGATGGAATTGTTTCAACATCGAAAGATATTCTTAAGATTATTGGTGATAATACTAATAAGTATGTACAAGGTTATTTTCAATATGATTCTAAGAAAAGTGGGGGTGTTACTAGGAGTTATTTGAGAATAGGAAATGAGGAGTTTCAAAAGCCATATTATCCTTTAAATCCTAGATTAGTTGTGGTTTCTAAGGATAGTTACATGTATAAGTATGATATTTTGGATAATATTTGTGATAATGGGATTCTTTTATTGAATACTAATTTAGATGAAAAAGAAATAGCTCTTAGTTTGCCTGATAAGGTTAAATATTTATTAGCTGTTAAGAATATTAAATTTTATATAATAGATGCAAATAAGATAGTTAATGAGATTGGACTTAAGAATAAGATTAGTACTTGTATGGAGATTGTTGTTTTTAAACTAATTAATATTATTAAGATAGATAAAGCAAAGACTATTATGAAGGAACAAAATAAACATAGGTTTTTAAGTAAGGGAGAAAAGATAATTGAAATTAATAATGCTATAGTAGATAAGGCTCTTGATTATTTAGTAGAAGTTAAAGTAGAAGAGCAATGGAAGAATTTAAGTTATAAGGATAGTGTTTATAAAAATAATGAGGAAGTTATTAATCATTTAAAGGGTGATGATTTACCAGTTTCTGCGTTTTTGAAGAACAAGGAAGGTATTTATGAAGGCGGTAATACAAAGTATGAAAAGAGGAATATTGCGGATGTAGTACCCTTTTGGAAGAAGGAAAATTGTATCCAATGTAATCAATGTGCTTTTGTTTGTCCTCATGCGGTTATTAGGCCATTTTTAACTGAGGATAAAGATAATTCTATTAAGGCAATACTTCCTAAGAGTGATATGGATGTAAATTATAAGGTGGCTATTAGTTATGAAGACTGTACAGGATGTGGTTTATGTGTAAATGCTTGTCCTGGTAAGAAGGGAAATAAAGCTTTGTGTTTAGTTAATTATGATAAGTGTAAAAGTCCTCAAATGGATTTTGATAATTTGGTTAATAATAATTTAAATGATAAGTATAATTACGATGTTAAGAATGTTAAGAATACAATGTTTAATCGACCAAAGTTTGAATTTTCCGGAGCATGTGCTGGGTGTGGAGAGACACCTTATATTAAGAATTTAACGCAATATGTGGGTAATGGTTTAGTTATTGCTAATGCTACAGGATGTTCTTCAATTTATGGGGCTTCTTCACCATCAACGCCATATTCAGTGGCTTGGACTAGTTCTCTTTTTGAGGATAATAGTGAGTATGGTCTTGGAATTGAGATAAGTTATCAAAAGAAACGTGACGATTTAAGAGAATATCTTATGAATACTAAGTTTAGTAAAAAGAATAAGGAACTTGTTAAGAAGTTATTAGATAATTACGATGATTATAATATATGTAAGTATGTTTATGATAATCTTGTTTATGATAATTATTTAGAAGAGAATAAGGACTATATTCTTCCTAAGACTGTTTTTGTTATTGGTGGGGATGGATTTGCTTATGATATTGGTTTTGGTGGTTTAGATCATGTTTTATCTACTGATAATGATATTAATATTTTGGTGCTTGATACGGAAGTTTATTCTAATACTGGGGGGCAGGCATCAAAGTCTACTTCTCTTGGGGCAATTGCATCTTTTGCGTCTTCAGGTAAGACTAATTATAAGAAGGATTTGGCAAGGATGGCAATGTGTTATCCTAATGCATATGTAGCTTGTGTTAATATTGGTTATAATAAGGAACAGTATTTAAAAGCACTTGGTGAGGCTATTAATCATAAGGGCCCTTCTTTGATTATTGCTTATGCTCCTTGTATAGAACATGGTATTAAGAAGGGAATGGGGACTGATTTGGAAAATGCTTCTTTGGCAACAAAATGTGGATATTTTTTAACTTTTAGATATAATCCTGATATTTTAAAGTTTACGCTTGATAGTAAGAATGTTGATTTTAACCTTTATGAGGAATTTTTAAGCAGTCAAAATAGGTATAATGTTTTTGAAAATAAAGAATTACTGGAAAAACAAAAGACATGGGCAAAACAAAGATATGGTTATTATAAGAAATTAGAGGAAGAAAAAAAATGCGAATAATTTAAGATATTTGCATTTTTTTGTATTATTTAAATATTCAATAAATTTTTTTCTACATAGAATTTATGTAGGAAGTGGTTATATTGAATATTTAGTTGATTATTTAATTGAGATAGTACTTACAATTACAACGACTTTAATTATTACTATATAAGAGAATTAAAAAAAATAGTTAGGATAATTGAAGTTAGTCTTGCTTTTATTGTTGTTATTATAAAGAATATCTATGTTGAAAAATGCTACTTATACACAAATAAGGGTTGTTTTTCTTTGAATGAAAAAGAAACACTTAATAATTTATATATTGAATATAAAAAATAGGTGGTAATAGAATAATTGACGATATAAGGGATGAAATAGATAAGATACCTATCAAGAAAGATTGCTAAGGAGGTGATATAATGGATGTTTTAGTAACTCAAAAACTTCTGGATATATTGATGATTTCTGTTACTTTAAGTTCTGTTGTTATGGCTGCGATTCAAAAATGTAAGAGTTTGCCTTTTGTAAAGAAAGAATGGCATATCTTTTTCTTGAATTTAATATTATCTTTTGGAATTGGAATACCTTTTGTATATAGTTTTTATGAGAAAGATTTGGTTATAAGTATGTGGATTAGTTTGTTTAGTTTTATTGGGGCTCCTGGAATATATAAGTTTTTGAAGAGTCAAAATATTATTAATTATACACCTAAGAGTATGGATGATGATAGTATTAAGGTAGATAAAGATAATTATATAGATAGGTAGAAAAAAACTCTGTGTAATAAGTTAATCTTATGTACATGGAGTTTTATTATGCTTTTTGGTTTTGACTTTCTAATTTAATATCAATTGTTTTTTCTTGATTATTTCTTATATAAGTTAATTTAATAGCACTTCCTACATTTTGTTTGTAAAGTGTATATTTAAAGTAAGAGACACTTTTGATATCAATGTTGTTTATTTTGATAATTTTATCTCCTGGTTGTAAACCAGCTTTAGCTGCGGGAGAATCGTTTACTACTGATTCAATATAGATACCTTCACTGGTAGAGGTAAACATGGTTTTGGCTTCATATATACTAATACCTAGGTATGGTCTAGTGATAGTTTTGCCCTCAATTATAATGTTGGCATATTGCTCAGCCGTTTCTATAGGAATAGCAAAACCCATGCCTTCAACTGCAGTACTGGCAAGCTTCATATTGGTGATACCTATTACTTCGCCATTTGAGTTACATAGTGGACCTCCTGAATTACCTGAGTTAATTGCTGTGTCAGTTTGTAATACTTCCATGATATATGTGTTCATTTTGCTATTAGTAACTTCTACTAGTCTATTTTTTCCTGATAAAATACCACGTGTAACTGAATTAGAATATATCTCAGCATCAAGTGGTGCACCGACGGCGAATAATGTGTCTCCTATTTTTAAATCTTCTGAACTGCCAAGCGATGCTACTTCAATAACTTGATCTTTATTTATTTTAAGCACAGCAATATCTGAGTATTCGTCGCTTCCTACAATATTAGCTTTTATTTTTTCTTCATTAGTTAGGATTATTTGTATTTCTTCTGCTCCTTCGATGACGTGATAGTTAGTTAGAATGTAGCCATATTGTTCATCAGTTTTAAAGACAAAACCAGTTCCTGTTTGGTAAACATGGTTGTTTTTTAAGGATTCTACGACTGTTACTGAATCATAAACTTTTTCAACTGCTTCTGCTATTCCGTTTTCGGTAATTGATACTTGTTTTTCAATTTTAGTTTTGGTAGTAACTAGATTTTTCATATAGAAGCTATAAAATAGGGTAAACCCAATAAGACATATTATTGTACTTGTTACTACTCCAGTTAGAAATGTAATTATTTTTTCTTTGTTAATTGTTTTTTTCATATAATTTCCTTCCTTTTCTTAAGTATTATAGTAAGTAATTATCAAAGGAATATGAATAAATTATGTGAAAAAATGTTTTTTTTGTAAAATTAATAAGATATTATAAAAAACGCTTAGTTTGAACTAGGCATTTTTGAATATTTGCATCCACAGTAACTTTGTCTATATAAGTTATATTGTTTTGATAAGTTGATAGACTGTTTATAACCTTCTTTTTTTTTGAAATCAGCATAAAGCCATTTAATTTTATAAATATTTTCTAGTGATGAACCAATTTCATTGATTAATTTGGCATTTTTATGAGGACTAACGGTTAAAGTGGTAGTAAAGTAGTCATAATTACGAAGTTTAGCTATTTGAGCAGTTTTTTCTAGTCTTAGTTTAAAACATATTTGACATCTATTACCGCCTTCAATACATTTTTCTAATCCTTTGATGGCTTCTTCGTATTTGTCGTTTTCATAATCACAATCTATAAAATCTAGTTTGTTTTTAGTTTTTAATTCTTTTATTAATCTTATTTGTTCTTCTTTTCTCTTTAGATATTCTTCTTTAGGGTAGATGTTAGGATTATAGTATAAGACGGTTATATCAAAGTAATTACTTAGAAATGATATGACATAACTGCTACAAGGTGCACAACAACAATGAAGTAATAATTTTTTTAATTTATCTAATTTTTGTATTTCTTTTTCACATAATAAATGATAATTTGTGTTCATAAAATCACCAAACATATTATAACATTTATTGGGTAAAAAGCAATATTATTTTATTATACAGAGACACTTCCACTGATTAATTTGGAAAGAATTTCAGCCATTTTTTCTTCTACTTGAATAAGTGGGGTTTCGGTTGATAAGATAATGACACTGCCTAAGGTATCTCCGTTTAAAACAATTGAACTAAATGAGTAATAACCATATTCTTTGATGTTTTCTATTATTTCAACTTCTTTTTTTTGTCTTTCAACAAAACTGTCTCTTCTTTCAATACTACGTTCTACAAAGGAACTGATATTGTTGTTTAAGTATTTTTTCTTTAGGTTACCAGATACGGCAATGACTTTGTTTAAGTCGGTTACTATGACGTTATGTTTTACTACTTGATATATGGCTTCTGTGTATTTCGCGGCAAGTGATTCTAGGTTTTCAATGGGAGAGAATTTTTTTAGAATTAAGCATTCTTCATCAGTAAATATTTCTAGTCCTTCGCCACTTTTGATGCGCATATTATTTCTTATTTCTTTTGGTATAACAATTCTGCCTAAATCATCTACTCTTCTAATTACTCCAGTTGATTTCATATTTATTACCTCCAATATTAAATATTTTCCCAAGATTTAGTAATTTTATACTAGGATATATGAATTTGTGAAATTTTTTTTATGCACTACAACAGCGTAGCAAATAAAATAAAAAAACATTTACTTTTTATAGAAATTTGTGTAAAATAAATTTATGAAAAAACTTGTTATGGGAGTGATGTTATGAGATGTTTTGAGAAAATAAGTTTTGCGCAATTTAAAAAAGATATTTGTGATAACGTTGATTTATATAATGAATATGAATTACCAAGTAGAGCTACTTTGAAAAGTGCTGGTTATGATTTTAAGGCGATAGAAGATATTACTATTAAAAAAGGTGAAATTTTGAAGATACCTACTGGTGTTAAGATAAGGTTAAATGATAATGAATTTCTTGGGTTGTATGTCCGAAGTAAAATGGGATGTAAATATAATATACGGATGTGTAATCAAGTAGGTATTGTTGATGCTGATTATTATAATAATATTAGTAATGAGGGGCATATTTTTGTATTTTTACAAAATGAGGGTATTTTAGATGTTACAATTAAAAAAGGAGAACATTTTGTTCAGGGAATATTACAAAAATTTATGATTTGTGATAATGAGAAGGTAGTTACTAAGACACGTGATGGCGGTTTTGGTAGTACTGATAGAAAAGAGGAATAGATATGAAAGAAAAATTTTATTTAACGACACCAATATATTATCCATCTGCTAATTTTCATATTGGGCACTGCTACACAACAATTATAGCTGATGCCATAGCTAGATATAAGAGATTAAATGGTTATGATGTATTTTTCTTAACTGGTACAGATGAGCATGGTCAAAAGATTGAGAAGAAGGCAATTGAGGCGGGCGTTAGTCCTAAGGAATATGTTGATAAGATCGTAGAAAATGCAAAGGATTTATGGAAGAGTTTAGATATTAGTTATGATAAGTTCATTAGAACTACTGATAGTGAACATGTTGCTTGTGTACAAAAGATATTTGAAAAGTTATATCAACAAGGAGATATTTATAAGGGAGAATATAAGGGTTTATATTGTACACCTTGCGAATCTTTTTGGACGGAGACACAACTTAAGGATGGTAAATGTCCTGATTGTGGAAGAGATGTACATGAGGTTAAGGAGGAAGCATACTTTTTTAGGTTATCAAAGTATCAAGATAGATTAGTTAATTATATTGAAACACATCCAGAGTTTATTCAACCTGTTTCAAGAAAAAATGAAATGATTAATAATTTTATTAAGCCTGGGCTTGAGGATTTATGTGTATCAAGAACTTCTTTTAAATGGGGAATTCCAGTTACTTTTGATAATAAGCATATAGTTTATGTATGGATAGATGCTTTATCTAATTATATTTCAGCTTTAGGATATTTAAGTGAAGATGATAGTGTGTTTAAGAAGTATTGGCCTGCGAATTTACACATCGTAGGTAAAGAAATTGTTAGATTTCATACGATTATATGGCCTATTATGTTGATGGCTTTAGGATTAGAACTTCCTAAGAAGGTATTTGGACACGGTTGGTTAATAATTGATGGTGGTAAGATATCAAAGAGTTTGGGAAATTATCAAGATCCTAGGGAATATATTGCGATGTATGGAATAGATGCGGTTAGATATTTTGTGCTTAGGGAAGTACCTTTTGGAAATGATGGTAATTTTTCAGTTGATGCGATGGTTACTAGGGCAAATGCTGATTTGGCTAATGTTTTAGGTAATTTAGTTAACAGAACAATTGGTATGATTAATAAATATTTTGATGGTGTTGTTACTAATACAAGGTGTAGTGAAGAATTAGATGCTGATTTAATAAAAATTGCTTTATCTTTAAAGGATAAGGTGAATGAAGATATGGATAAGTTGGAAGTGTCTAGTGCGTTGGAGCATATTTTTGATTTGTTTAGGGCTTGCAATAAATATATTGATGAGACAATGCCTTGGATTTTAGCTAAGGAAGATGATAAAAAGGATAGGCTTGCTACAGTTTTATATAATTTAGTTGAATCTATTAGAATAGGTACAGTCCTTCTTAGTCCTTTTGTACCAAGTGCAAGTGAAAGAATATTTAAGCAATTGAATACTGATATGAAAGATATGACTTCAGTAAATGAATTTGGCGGTTATGTAAGTGGCACTAGAGTTGGTACTGCAGATCCAATATTTCAAAGAATTGATGTTAAATAGTTGACATGAGAGTGTGTTAAATAAGAAAAGATATTGTTATTTTGTTTACAATGTCTTTTTGTTTTGTTATAGTGGTTTTATGCGTTAAAATATGATATAGGGAGGAAAAAAATAATTTATGCCAAAAATATTTAGTGGTATTGATGGTTGTATTTTGTTTTTTGTAGTAACATTGTTTCTTGCTTTAGTTTTGATAGTAACTGAGTATTCGGTTTTAGATTTATTTTATTTATTTGGTATGCTTATTTGTTTTTTATATTATTTGCATATTAGAAATTAACTTATACTTAAGTATAGGTTTTTTTCTTGACTAAAGGGTGTTTTAAAGTTATGCTTATATGGGAAGTGATTTTTATGTTTGTTGATACACACGCTCATTTATTTGATGAATATTATAGTAATATAGCGGAAGTAATTGCTAGGGCTTTGGATAATAATGTTTTTAAGATTGTTATTTCAGGTTGTGATATTAAAAGTAATTTGGAGGTACTAGAAAAAATTGATAGATATGATTCTTTATATGGTACGATTGGAATACATCCTTTGAATTTGGATAATTTGGATGATAATTATATTGATTTTTTGGAGGAGAATATTAAAAATGATAAAATTGTTGGTATTGGAGAAGTTGGCTTAGATTACCACTATGGTAGAGATAACAAGGAATTGCAGAAAGATGTATTTATCCATCAAATAGAGCTCGCTATTAAACATAATATGCCTATAGTTGTACATTCTAGGGATGCAACAGAAGATATGATGAACATTTTAAGAAGATATAATGGTAAGTTAAGGGGGGTTATGCATTGTTATTCTGGAAGTGTAGAAACGGCTTTGGAACTTACAAAAATGGGCTTTTATTTAGGAGTAGGTGGTATAATTACTTTTAAAAATGCAAAGAATATAGTTGAAGTCATAAAAAAGATAGATTTAAAATATATTTTATTAGAAACTGATTCTCCTTATTTAACTCCTGAACCATATCGAGGAAGTTCTAATGAACCAGCATATATTCCTTTAATCGCAGGGAAAATCGCGGAGATTAAGAGTGTTAGTTTAGATGATGTTATGATTGCGACTGAGGGCAATGTGAAGATGGTATTTGACAAATAGGCTCTTTTGTGGTAAAATTCTATTACTGAAGTAAGATATGCACGAAATGAATGGAAAAGTTTGGCATTTTCAGTACAATAATTAAGAGGTGAAAAAATGAGAAAAATAGTTTCCAAGTTTTTTTGGCCGGCTTTTGAAGTTGTGATTGCGGGAATTTTTGTGGTACTCGTAATGCCTAGAAATAAAGATGAGAAACTAATGTTTACGGTAGAGAATAGTGATGCTGTAAAAATGATAGATACTACTTCTAAGTTTTTTGTTGATGATATTTTGATTGATACAGAAGATAAAAAAGAAGAGGTAGTGGAAGCAAAGCAAGAAGAAGTGATCTTAAAGGATGAGAATAAACAAAAAGAAGAACCTAAAGTAGTTGAGGCTTCTAAGGTAGATGAAGCCAAAGAAGAAGAAAAAAAAGAGGAAGAATCAAATGTAGAAACGAAGCCTGTAATAAGGTATAATCCCATTGATACTTCTAATTATCCTGTCTTGGATAGCTATACGAATTTAGTTATGACAGGATATGGTCATGATTGTAAGGGTTGTACTACGGGTAAGACAGCATCTGGTTATTCAATAAGAGATACTATTTATTATGAGGATCCAACATTTGGAACACTTAGAATTGTGGCAATGGATAGGTCGATACCACTATATTCAATTGTTAGGATTTCTAATATAAAAGATATGGAACCAATTTTAGCTATTGTTTTAGATCGTGGAGGCGGGATTAGCTTTAGTAAATCGATTCAAATAGATTTAGTTGTTGAATCTGAGGCTGTTGCAAATACAACGATAGGTAAAAAGTATAATATTACTTGTGATATACTTAGAAGTGGTAAATAGGTGCTAACTTTAGTTAGTGCTTTTTAGTAGGTGAGATTATGATAGATAAGAATTTTAATTTTAAGAAGTCTTTGGGGCAAAATTTTTTGAATGATGATAATATTATTAATAAGATAGTTAGTTATTTGCCAATAGATAAGGAGACTTTAGTTATTGAGATAGGTCCTGGAAGTGGTGTTTTGACTAGTAAATTAGCTTGTATAGCTGGAAATGTTTTGGCTTATGAGATAGATACAAGATTAGAGAGTGTGTTAAGAAATAATCTTTGTAATTTTAATAATGTTGATATAAAGTTTAAGGACTTTTTGAAGGCAGACGTAGTAAAGGATATAAAGGAATATAATTATAGGAAATTATATGTGGTTGCTAATTTGCCTTATTATATTACGACTCCTATTATTAATAAGTTAATAAGTGATGCAATAGATGTTTCTTATATCGTTGTTATGATACAAAAGGAGGTTGCTTTAAGATTTTGTGCTGTACCAGGGACTAAAGATTATAATTCTTTAACTGTTTATTTGAATTATCATTTTGAGGTTAAAAAGTTATTTGATGTTAGTAAGAATTCATTTGTTCCAAAACCTAAGGTTGATAGTACTGTGATATGTTTAAAGAAAAGGGATAAGAAGCAGGAAGTTTTGGATTTAGCTTTGTTTTATAAACTTGTGAAAGACAGTTTTTGTTTTAAAAGGAAGAATTTAAGAAACAATTTGAAAGGGTATGATTTGCTGAAGGTGGAGGATGTTTTAAAGAAGTATGGTTATGATTTATCTGTTAGAGCAGAGCAGTTGGATATAAATATTTTTGTTGAAATGGCTAATGAACTTAAAAATTAGTCTTTTTTTTTAATATGTGCATATGATTAAATGGGTGAGAAAATGGACAAGGTAAATGAACTTGGTAGTAGTTTTAGTCATGGTATTACTATTGCAGAAAGAAAGAGCATTATAGTAAGTGGGGTTAAAAAGATAGAGAGTTTTGATAATGAGGAGTTTTTGATGGAAACGACGCTTGGTTATTTAGTTATTAAGGGGAGTGAGTTAGAAATTATTAAGTTGGATACTTATCAGGGAAATGTTTCAATCAAGGGGCATGTTGATAGTTTGGGTTATTTTGAAACTAGTTCTTTAAAGAAAGAAAAGGATAATTCTTTTTTAACAAGATTATTTAAATAATGGAACTTTTGATACAAATAAAATCTATATTAATGTCATTTGGATATGGTATCGTTTTCTTTATTTTGGTAAGTGTTAATTATAAGTTTTTGTATTGTAAGGGACTTGGTTTAAAAATAATTATTAATATGCTTTTTATTCTTGTGAACGTGATTTTTTATTTTATGTTACTTAGGCTAGTAAATAACGGAGTGGTACATATATACTTTTTATTTTCTATTTTAGGGGGATATTTGCTGGCCAAATTGTTAGGTGGTAAGATTAAAAGATAATTGTTGTAAATGGGTGTAGAGGATAGCTTTTGTTTATTTATTTTTATGCTTTTTATATTATAAATTTAGTACATTTTATAAAAAAAACATAGTATATAATATAAAATGGAGAGTGAATATGCATAATAATTGTAATGATGATTTTTAGGGAATAAAGAAGAGAATTACTGAGGAACAACAAAATATGTTGTTATATACGCGGTCTTTAAGGATAAAAGGGTGAACAAGAAATACAGGCTGAGCCAGTTCCTCAAGGTGAAAAGGGAATTTGGGGAGAAAGAGGAAGTTAGGGAACTGTTATTATAAAAATAGTTAATAATTTCGCTTTAAATGAAAAACCAGATGGTAAGGTTAGCAATGTTGGGACAGAGGAGAATGTAATATTTAATTTTGAAAATTCTGTTCGTCGTTTATCATTTTTTATAGTAAAAGGTGAAATTTATTGTATAGTTGTTGGAAATATTAGTAGTTAAAAAGGTGTTAAGAATCATCTTATTACAATAAATGTTTTTGATGCAAGTTGTTCAAATAAGAAGGCGGAAAGATGTTTTTGTGATAGGCACTAAAGGGTATTAACTTTGCGTGCGACTGATTCAGGTGAGCCAATTACTAGTGTGCAAAGAATTGATGCTAAGTTTATTGGGACTGATAGCACAGGAATTGTTCAAGGAATGGAGATTATAACTGTTCAAGATGAGAATGCGGTATTAAATAATGTTTCATTCGTTGAGTCCGGTGGTCAGAAATATATTATAAGCAAATATTTAGTGATGGCGGATATACATTTGATGATACTGTAAAATCTATTGTGGTGATTGATACATAGCAGATTATTGAAATAGCAAATTCAATTCTGCCAGTTGGGAACTTTATATTTACCGATGTAAGTTTTCCTAATTTACCAATTATAGACGGGCAAATAATAATAGTGGATAATTAGTAGGAAGCAGATTTTTTATAAATTTGCTTTTTTGTGTTAATTTCGAAGTTTTTAACTTTTTTTTATTCTGTTTAGATTTATAATAAGGTTTGCAAAATGTAAAGCAATAGTGTACAAAATTGAGTTTTTATTATTGTTGGTGAAGGGTTGTGAAAGTTTTATAGTGGTTTTATGTATTTTATAGATTCTTTAAATTTAATTTATGGGTGTTAAATAGTAATTTGGAAAATGTATACTACAGATGTACAAAATTATTAGATCAATATTTTATGGTTGATTTGATTTTAACAAAATTATTATTATTACATAGACTAATATAGGTGATAAACATGGATAAATCTTTAGTGGGTGTTGTAATTGATCCTGGTCATGGTGGAAGTGATTCGGGAGCATTAGGAAATAATTTGAAAGAAAAAGATTATAATTTGATGATATCTAAGTATATGTATGATAGGTTTAAGGAACTTGGGATACCTGTTGTTTTGACACGTGATAGTGATAAAACGTTAGATTCAATTGAAAGAACTAATTTGGTGTTGGATGCGTTTGGTAATAATCCTAATGTGATCGTGGTGTCTAATCACTTGAACGCAGGAGGTGGTACTGGTGCTGAGGTAATCTACGCACTTCGCAATAGTGATGTTCTTGCCAAAGATATTTTAAACAATATTGCTGATACCGGTCAGTCGGTTCGTAAATATTATCAACGTAGACTTCCATCTGATACAAGTAAAGACTATTATTTTATGCATAGAAATACAGGACGTACACAACCGGTCATTGTCGAATATGGTTTTATTGATGATACTCCAGATAAAGTTAAATATTTACAAGATAACTATAAACAATTGGCTGAGGCAGTTATAAAAGCTATTACTGAATATGCTGGTTATAACTATACTTCTCCATTTGCAGTAAGTGATGAAACTTACATAGTTAAGTCAGGAGATAGTTTATATGCCATTTCTAAAAAATTTGGTCTTACCGTTGATGAACTAAAAAAAATAAATAATTTAACCTCTAATATTCTTAAAATAGGGCAAGTATTAAAGATAAAATCAAGTACTTCTTCAACAGAAACACCAGGAACTATTAACTATATAGTTAATAGTGGTGATAATCTTTATGCTATAGCAAAAAAATATAATACAACTGTAGATGAAATCAAAAAATTAAATAACCTTACTTCTGACACTCTTAGTATTGGTCAAAAACTTAAAATATTAACAACTACGCCGTCTCAAGAGTTGCCAAGTGAGACCTATGTTGTCCAAAAAGGAGATAGTCTTTACTCTATTGCAAGAAAGTTTGGTACTACAGTAGATTCGTTAAAAAGTATAAATAATCTTACATCTAATCTATTAAGTATTGGTCAGGTTTTAAGAATTCCAGCTTCTGAAAAACAAACTACTTATATTGTTCAAAAAGGAGATAGTTTATATTCTATTGCTAAAAAGTTTAATACTTCTGTTGATAATCTAAAAGCACTAAATAATCTTTCTAGTAATCTTCTTAGTATTGGTCAAATCCTTGTTATTGAATAATGTAGTGTTGATGTTTAAAAAAAAGAATCTTTATTATGATATAATTCTTATTATTGATTCTTTTTTTAATTATTTACTTTCATTGTGACCATTGGAGTGTTATCAGTAATTTTTTTGAAAATATAACCGTTTTCTTTTCCGTAAGTAATAATATTTTTTAAAGCATCTTTGGTATACGTTTTGCTGTTTAAGTCATGCATTAGAACTACATTAGCACGATTATATTGAAGACCGTTAACGACATTGTTATATATTCCTATTGCATTTTTTGTACCTCCGGCATCACCACTGCTGATATTCCAGTCAAAATATACATATCCACGATTAACTACTTCTTTTATTAATGTAGTCATTATTCCTGGGTTAAAGCGACTAACAGTGTTTGAACTTCCACCAGGGAATCTTGTTATCCTAGTATCTACTCCAGTTAATTTTTTAATTTTTTCATTCATATAATCAATATTATACATATAGTCGTCAACAGATTTATATATTTCTTTGTAGACGTGTGATTTACCATGAATGGCAATGCTGTGGCCTTCATTAACTATTCTTTTTACTATGTCGGTCTTTGTACCACCAAAATCTACTATAAAAAATGTAGCTTGGACATTTTCTTCTTTTAAAATATCTAGTATTTGAGGTGTGATATTCGTGCTAGGTCCATCATCAAATGTTAAGTATATTACATTTTTGCTAGTATCTGGATTAATTACATTCACCTTTCTGTAGGTGACAACTTCGTTTCCATAGCTGTCTTTTACTTTGTACGTTATGGTGTAAGTTCCTACTGTATTGGTATCAACCTGTCCAGTTATTGTAACTTTATTGGATATATCTCCATCACAATTGTCAAAAGCTTGATATCCTGCTTCTTTGTATTTGTATCCTTTTAATAAATTACGATTTGTTTTTCCAGTTAATTTGATAATTGGTTTTTCTTTATCTTCGATGGTAATATTTCTTGTTTTTGTAGTGGTGTTTCCTGAATTATCTTTGACATTATAAATGATTTTATAGTGCGATGAATCAATTTCTTCTTTGGTTATTTCTACTTTGTTAGTTATGTCTTTGTCATAGTTGTCTATGGCAGTATATCCAAGTGTTTGATAATTACCATTTGGACACATAATAATATCTATTGGTTCAGTTAAAGTTAGTTCTGGTTTTATATTGTCAATTACTTTAATTTTTCTTTTTATTTGATAATTTTGATTATTGTATTTGAATTTGTATTCTATATAATAATTACCTATTTTGGTGTTATCTATGTTATTAGTGGTTTTAATTTTTAATTTTTTGGTAATGTTGGTATTATGCCATATTACTTTTATTCCTTCATCTTGGTATTTTCCTTCTAAAGCGATTGTTATTGTTTTATTACCATTTAATTGTATTTTAGGAGGAATGAAAAGGTAGAATATAATGCCTCCAACTGTAGTTAGTGCCATTAAAATTGTTGCTATAATAATTAATATTTTCTTTTTCATACTACCATCTCGACTTTACTATTTTTATTATACATCAGTATAATAAAAAAATAAAGGTTTTAACTTTATCTTTTTTTAATTATCTAGTTTATTTCCAATTATATATCCTATGATGAGGAGAATTATGGCTGGTATTAACATTGTATTTTGATGTGGGGTATTTAGGGTTTTAATGATTAGAATTAATAGGGTTGATAGCGATATGCCTATAATGAATGACATTGTTTTTTCACGTTTATTTTTAAAAAGATAGTGCATAAATTTGGTAAAAATAATTAAACCTAAAAACAAACTGATTGTATAAGGTAGGAAAATTTCTAAATTAGAAATAATTATTTCAATGTTAGTAATATTGCTAATTAATGTAATGATTTGATTATATGTTCCTATTAATAAAAGTAAAGCTGTGCCACTTATTCCTGGAATAACTGTGGAAGCAGCATCGATTAAACCTGAGATGGAGAAGATTAAAATTTTTGTGAAATTATTTTCAATGTTTATATTATTATTTTCAGTTAGAGTTGATATTAAATAGATGATGATGAATGATATAAGTATAATAGAATAAATTTTGCTTTTATTTTTTTTAATTATAAGGATAACGCCTCCTCCAATTAAACCTATAAAGAAGAACATTGTTAGGAAGTAATAATATTTGAAAAAATAAGTGATTACTTTACTAAAAATAGTTATTCCTAAAATAATACCAAATCCAACTTTGAGAAGAAAGGATAAATTTTTTTTAGGGTTATCAAAGAAGTTAGTAATAGCATTAAGCCCTTCTTCGTAGAGATTAAATGTGATTGCTAAAAGTGCTCCGCTGACACCTGGAATAATTTTAGCTATACCAATAAAAAAACCTTTTATAATTAATATTAATGATTTCATAATTAATATTATTCTAAGAAAATGTATTTTATTATTTAATTCTAAATTTTAGTTATTGATGTTATAATATCGTTTGGATGATTTTATGAGTGAAGTGGGAGAACCTATTAAGAAAAAATCTGTTTCTAAGAAAGAGAGAATAATTAAAAAAGGTTTTGAATTAATATGTAATAAGGGTTATCATAATGTTAGTTGTGCGGATATAACTAAATAAGCAGGCGTTTCTGCTGGTATCATATATCAATATTTTAATGATAAGAGAGATATATTTATCGATGGTATTAAAGATTATGTTTCCTATGTTAAGTATAATAGACAATAAGAATGTAGATAAAAAGAATATTAGGGAAGTTCTTGTGAAAATGATAGATAGTTATATTAAAACTCATACTATTAAAAAGGAAGCACATGAAGAGTTAATGGCAATGAGTTGTTTAGATAAAGATGTTGCTAATATATTTAATGATAAAGAGATGCTTTTAACTATGAAAATCTCAGGTATTTTAGTTAAGGGAGGTTTAAATTGTAATAATATTGAAGAAAAGATGGTATAATCGATAATTATTGGCATGAAGTGGTATATCATAAAGATAAGGCTTTGAACTGTGATGTTATGAAAGAGAAATTGTTAGATATACTTGCAAAAATTTTAGATTAAATAATCAAACAAATGTTGAAAAAAGTATTTACATTTGTTTTTAAATATTATAATTATAAATTACAAATGTTTACTATGGTAATGGTGATATGATAAAGTTGTTTTGTGAATTATAATGCGTTATAAGTGGGTAAAATATTTAAACTTTTTTGAAAAACATATTATTATATGATATAATATTATTGAATAAATTTTTTTTGAGGTGAGATGATGATAGAATTAAAGGATTTTGATAAAATTGATATGAGAGTGGGAACTATAATTGAAGCCTCTATCAATAAGAAAGCTAGAAATAAGGCTTATAAATTAAAGATAGATTTAGGAAGTGAACTTGGTGTTAAGAAATCTTCGGCTCAAATAACAGATTTATATACTTGTGAAAATTTAATTGGTAAGCAAGTTATTGTTGTTACTAATTTTGAGCCAATATATATAGGAGATGTTAAAAGTGAGGTGCGTGTTTTGGGTGCTGATACTGAAGATGGGGTGGTTCTTTTGAAGTTGGATAGAACTGTTTTAAATGGTGCAAAAATATTTTAGGAGCAATTATGCAAAATGTAATCGAAGTAAAAAATTTAACTAAAAATTATAAAAATTTAAGGGCTATTGATGATTTGTCTTTTGAAGTAAAAGAGGGAGAAATACTTGGTTTGTTAGGACCTAATGGGAGTGGTAAATCAACTACTATTAATTGTATCTTATCTTTGTTGAGTTTTCAAAAGGGTAGTATTAAAATATTTGATAAAGTAATGAAACCTAATTCTTATGATATTAAGGAAAAAATTGGTGTTATTTTTCAAGAAGTTGCAGTATTTGAAGAATTATCGGTATATGAAAATATTGATTATTTTTGTGGTTTATATATTAAAGATAAAGCAACAAGAGAAAAGTATGTTTTGGATGTTATTGATTTGGTGGGTATTAAAGATTTTAAGAAATTTTATCCTAAGCAATTATCGGGAGGATTACTTAGAAGATTAAATATTGCTTGTGGTATTGCTCATAAACCAAAGTTGATTTTTTTAGATGAACCAACTGTAGCGGTAGATCCACAAAGTAGAAATAATATTTTAGATGGTATTAAGAAACTTAGGGATGATGGGGCTACAATTGTTTATACGACTCATTATATGGAAGAAGCTGAGATATTGTGTGATAGGATAATTATTTTAGATAAGGGGAAAATATTGGATCAAGGGACAAGTGATGAATTAAAGAAGAAAACAAAAATTGAAGAGAAGATTACTGTTGAATTGAATGATATTGATTCTATTGATTTAAATAAAATTAAGAAGTTAAATAATGTTTGTAATATTGATGTGAATATGAATACTTTAGTAGTTACTTATGAAAAAGGTAAAAATAATTTGGAGAATTTAATCTCATATTTAAAAGAAAATAAGATTACTTATAATAGGATATATGCTGAACGTCCTACTTTAAATGACGTTTTCTTGGAACTTACAGGGAAGGAACTTAGAGACTAATGTTTTTACACAATTTTAAGTATTCGTTGAAGATATTATTACGTAATAAAGAACTTTTGTTTTGGACATTTATTTTTCCAATTATTTTAGGGACATTTTTTAGTATGGCTTTTTCTAATATTGAAAAGGAAGAGAGTTTAAATATTATTGATATTGCTATTGTAGATAGTGGTTTTTATCAGGATAATGATATTTATAAAAAGACATTTGAATATTTGAGTGATAAGAATAATAAGGATAGGTTATTTAATACAGTAGTAACCAATTTGGACAATGCTAAAAAGTTACTTATTGATAATAAGATAACGGGTTATTTACTTTTTGGTTCAGATGATGTTAGAATAGTAGTATTTAAAAATGGTATTAATGAGACAATTTTAAAATATGTGGTGGATGAGATAGAAAGTCAAAAAGAGGTAAGTAGTAATTTAATAAAGAAAGAGATTATGGATAATAATGGTGAAGTTAATTATTCGGATTTAATTAATAAAATAAATGGTTTATTTAATGATGATCAAGTTAAGTTAAATAATATATCTAATAAGAATTTAAGTTATACTATGGTTGAATTTTATACACTTATTGCTATGGCTGCTTTATATGGCTCGATAATTGCTATGACCGCGACTAATAAGGCTATAGCTAATGTTAGTAATGTAGGTATGCGTTCATCAGTTGCTCCAATTAAGAAGAGTATGATACTTTTAGGTGGTTTTCTTGCTAGTTATATAGTGCAGGTAATTGGGTTGAGTTTGTTATTTATATATACTATATTTGTGTTAAAGGTTGATTATGGAAATGATTTTTTGGCAGTTGTATTACTTTCTCTTGCAGGCTCTTTAGCGGGATTATCTTTAGGTGTAACTGTTTCTACTCTAATTAAATCTAGTGAAGGAACCAAAACAGGAATTATTATTGCTATTACGATGTTTTGGTGTTATTTATCAGGTATGATGGGAATAAGTACGAAGTATCTTTTTGATAAAAATTTACCTTTTTTAAATAAGGTGAACCCTGCTGGTATGATAACAGATGGTTTTTATTCGTTATATTATTATGGTGTGGGAAGTCGTTTTGAGAAAAATATAATTAGTTTAATTATTTTTTCATTATTGCTTTTCTTAATATCTTTAATAAGTTTAAGGAGGCAAAAGTATGACAGTATTTAGAACTTTTTGGAAACTAGTAAAAAAGCATAAGGGAATGATTATTTTATATACAGTTATGTTAGTTTTATTTGGTAGTATTAATATGTCTTCAAATAATCAGTCTTTGATATTTACGGCTAGTAAACCTGATGTTTTGATCGTAAATAATGATGTTGATGAGGGTATAACTAGGAATTTAATTGATTATGTAGGTGAAAATGCTAATTTGGTTGATATTAAAGATAACGAAGAAGCAAGAGACGATGCATTATTTTATCGTGATGTTAGTTATATTATTTATATTCCTAGTAATTATAGAAATGATGTACTTAGTGGGAAGAATCCCATTTTAGATATCAAGAGTGCTTTAGATTATGAAGCAAGTTTTATGGAAATGATGTTAAAAAGGTATATTAAAATACAAAACATTTATGCTAATTTTTATGATAATGAGAGTGATATAATTGGGGCGATTAATAGTAGTTTGGTATCTAAAAGTAAAATAGATATAACTGCTAAGGTGGATACTAGTAAAACAGAGAGAATGTCATTTTATTTTAATTTTGCTAGTTATAGTATTATGGCTGTTATTCTTTATATTATTAGTTTAGTATTAACTAGTTTTTATGAACATACTATCAATAAGCGAATTGTTATAAGTAGCATGGATTATAGGAGACATAATTATTTAATACTTGTTGCGAGTTTTACTTTTTCAGTAATTATTTGGCTTTTGTATTATTTGCTTAGTTATTTTATTTTAGGTAATATTGTGTTTACAGAGTTAGGTTTAATCTGTGCTTTAAATTTATTTATTTTTACTTTTTGTTCTTTGACTTTGGCACTTTTAATAACGTCTTTAATTAAAAATAAGAATGCTATAAGTGGTATTGTTAATGTTGTGGCTTTAGGTTCGGCATTTTTGTGCGGTTGTTTTATTCCTGCAGAGATGTTACCAAATATGGTTTTGAAGATAGCACATTTTTTACCAACGTATTGGTATATTAATTCTAATGATTTGGTTCAAGTGATGGAAACGGTAAATATTTATAATGTGAAACCAATACTGGTTAACATGAGTGTGATGTTAGTATTTTCTTTATTATTTATATGCTTAAACAATATGGCAATTAAATACAAGTTAAAGGGATAATAAAATGAGTCATTTGTGCTTTTGAATGTTATATTTTGAAACTTTTTAAGTTGTTAAGAAATGAGAGATAAATATTAATATGATAGTTTTAAAAAGAATTAAGAAAAGTAAAATGTGCATTGAAAAAATTTAAACTTTAATTTACTTATTTTAATATATATGATAAAATAATTTTTGCGAGGTGATACTATATGAAATTACCAACTGTGGCTTTAGTTGGCAGGCCTAATGTAGGAAAGTCAACAATATTTAATAGATTAGTAGGCAAAAAAATTGCTATTATTGAAGATACTCCTGGTGTTACTAGGGATAGAATATATGGAGATGTTAGTTATAATGATTATAAATTTCATTTAATAGATACTGGCGGTATTGATGTAACTAAGGAATTATTTAATGATGAAATTAAAATACAAGCAGAAATTGCTATCGATCAAGCGGATACTTTAGTTTTTGTTATTGATGGGAAAGAGCCACTTAATCAAAATGATTTTGTAATTAGAGATATGCTTAAGAAGTCAGGAAAAAAAGTAATTGTTGCGGTTAATAAAATTGATAATGAGAAAAGAAATGATGGTATTTATGAATATTATGAGCTTGGTTTTGATAAGATTATTCCAATAAGTGGTGAGCATAATGTTGGAATAGAAGAATTATTAGAAGAAATTACTTTAAATTTTCCTGTTTTGACCGATTATGAATATGATGTAGATGCTACTAAGTTTTGTATTATAGGGAGGCCTAATGTCGGGAAGAGTAGCTTGATTAATGCTCTTTTGAATGAAGAGAGGGCTATAGTTAGTAATAATGCTGGGACAACAAGGGATGCTATAGATACAGAATTTACATATAATAAGAAAAAATATGTGGCTATTGATACGGCTGGCATTCGTAAGAGTGGTAGAATTATTGAAAGTATTGAGAAGTATAGCGTTTTAAGGGCTATGAAAGCAATTGAGAGAAGTGATGTATGTGTTGTTGTTATTAATGCTGAAGAGGGGATTATTGAACATGATAAACATATTGCGGGTTATGCTTTAGAATCTGGTAAGGCAATGGTGCTTGTAGTTAATAAATGGGATACTGTTATGGACAAGAATGATATTAAAGGTTTTACTAAGTTGATGAGAGCTGAATTTCAATTTTTATCTTATGTACCAATAGTTTTCTTGTCTGCTAAAACTAAGAAGAGAATACATACACTTATGCCTGAGATAGATAAGGTATATGAAAATTCGAAGAGAGAAGTAAAAACTAGTGTTTTGAATGATGTTATTAGAGATGCAGTTTTACTTAATCAACCACCTTCATATAAGGGTAAGAGATTAAAGATATATTTCGTTAATCAAAGTGGTGTTATGCCTCCTAAGTTTACTTTTAGTGTTAATAATAAGGGTTTAGTTCATTTTTCTTATGAGAGATATTTAGAGAATAAGTTAAGAGAAAATTTTGATTTTGAAGGAACTCCTATAACTATTCAATTTAAGAATCGTGGTGAAAAAGATATTTAACAAATAATGAAACTTAACATATTATATGTTAGGAGGTAGTTTGATGGCTTTTTCGGATAGTTTTTTTAAAAGGGTAGAAAAAAAGACTAATGTTGATAAGGATACGATTTTGTCTTTAGCGGCTAAATTGCAAGGTAATATGAAAGACGAAAAGGTATTACGTGAAGTAATTGGAGATTTATCTAGGATGACTGGTAAGGAAGTAAGCAAGGAGAAGGAACAGAAGATTATTAATGCAGTTTTGAATGATAATGTTCCCAAGGATATGGATAAGTATATATAAAAAGGACTTTTGTAATGTGAAGTCCTTTTCTTTATTTTTCTAAATATTTTTTAGTTAGTTCATCTAGTGAAGAAATTAGTTTATCGGCTAAATCCCAATCGGCAAGTCTTGCTCCTGCAGCAAATTTATGTCCTCCACCACCATAGTGGGAAGCAACTTCATTAATGACAGGGCCTCTTGAACGAATGTTGGCGCGAATGACATTACTCTTTACATCTTCCGATAGGAATATCCAAACTAGAATTTCGCTGACATAGTTTAAGTTGTTAATCATGTTGCCTGCACTGGCTGAATCAATACCAAATTCTTTTATTAGAGCATCGGTTATTTTGATATATGCTACGCCGTTTTCTGTAACTGTCATATTTTGATAAATATAACCTTGTAACTTAACTTCGCTTAAAGGCTTGCAATATAAAGGTTCATATAGTGAAGTAAAATTTATTTTTGTTTCTTTAAGCATTTTAGTAACTAATTCAAATGTTTTTGCTGTTGTGTAATCATATAAAAATCTATTTGTATCAGAGGCAATGCCTAGATATAAATTTTTAGCGATGCTTTTGTTTAATTTATAATGACAAGTGTAAATAAATTCTAAAATTATTTGACATGTACTGCTTGCAGTATCATCGATGTATTCGATATTAGCATATTTTTCAATGAAAGGATGATGGTCAATTTTTATAATAAAATCAAATTCACTTATATCTATTCCATCAATTCTTTTTAAATCGGGAGTATCTAAGACAATTAACAAACTATTTTTAGGAATGTTTTCTACTTTATCAAGATTACCCATAAATTTAAATCTATTAGCAGGATTGCCTATAGCATAAACAGATTTTTTTGGATATTTTTCTTTGATAAGATCTCTTAGGGCTATTGTAGAACCTAAAGCATCTGGATCTGCTCCAATGTGTCTTGCAATAAGGATATTATTATATTTTTTTATTTGCTTTTTAATTTGTTTAAAAGTTTTGTTACATTTAATCATATTAACCTATCAATTCATATGTGTCTTTTGCAATCATTAATTCTTCATTGGTTGGAACAATGTATACTGGAATACGTGAATCTTCGTTAGATATTTTTCTAAGTACTCCACGGCAATTATTTAATTCTTTGTCAAGGCTAACTCCTAAGCTATGAATTTTATCTACTATCATTTGTCTAGTTTGAACACTATTTTCACCAACTCCAGCAGTAAATACAATGACATCGGCATTGTTTAATAAATTGTTATACATGGCAATATAGTTAGCTATTTTTTGAACGTACATGTCTTGTGCTAAGATACATCTTTCGTTGCCTTCTTTAATACCGTTTTCAATGTCTCTTGAATCAGAACTTACTCCACTTACGCCAAGTAGTCCACTTTTTTTGTTGAAAACATTTATCACTTCATCAATGGTAAGATTTTCTTTTTTCATGATGTAAGGGATAATACTAGCATCAACATCACCACATCTAGTACCCATCATAATTCCAGCAAGTGGGGTAAAGCCCATAGAGGTGTCTAATACTTTTCCTCCATCAATAGCACATAAAGAAGCTCCACTTCCTATATGACAAGATATTACTTTTAGGTCATCTCTTTGTAATTTTTCACATATTGTTTTGTAGACAAAACGGTGTGAAGTACCGTGTGCTCCATATTTTCTTATACCATATTTAGTGTACCATTCATATGGAACAGGATATAAGTAATTAACTTCATCCATTGTTTGGTGAAATGCTGTATCGAAAACACAGACATTTTTAACGTTTGGTAGTGTTTCTTTGAAGGCTTTAATACCTACTAAGTGAGCTGGGTTATGCAATGGAGCATATTCGATTAGATTTTCAAATTCTTTGATAAAATCATCGTCGATTAAGATGCTTTCTTTATATTTTGGACCTCCGTTGACAATACGATGTCCTATACCTTTAATTTCATCCATTGAATTAATGATACCATTTTCGATTAATTCTTCACATAGATATTCAACGGCTTTTTTGTGAGTATCAACTCTTTTATCACGAATAATTTTTTCTCCGTTTACTTTTATTGAGTAAAACGAATCACTTAAACCAATTTTTTCAAAGTAACCATTTACTAGTTCTACTCCTTCAGGCATTTCAAATAAAGAAAACTTTAGTGAAGAACTACCTGCATTTACTGATAATATAATCATGTTATTCCTTCTTTCTAAATGTATTATACCAAAGATTAGTTGTTAAATAAAGAAAAAAAGATAAAAAAAGTAGAAATGTCTGTGTTTTCTACTTTGAATATTTTAATTATTTGCTAGTGGTAAGGGTAATTTTGGTGTTTTTTTTGTCTTTGCCACGATAATATTTTATTTCGATAGTGTCTCCTGGTTGATGTTTATATAGTTCATATCTAAATTGGGCTTTGGTATCAACTTTCTCTCCTGATACTTCATAGATAACATCGCCTTTTTGTAGTCCTCCAGCGGATGCTGGTGAGTCATTTACAACTTCTGAGACAATTACTCCAGATTTTATGGAATTGTCAATGTTGATACCGTTTGACCAAATGTAATAAGTTTCATTCATATCAAGCATACCAATGCCTACGAATGGTCTTTTTATTGTGATACCTTTTTCTAAAACATCGGCGTAGTGTAAAGCATCTTCAATAGGAATAGCAAAGCCCATACCTTCTATTTGTTCTTGGACTAATTTTAATGAAGTGATGCCAATTACTTCTCCATTGATGTTGGCAAGTGGCCCTCCACTGTTACCGGGGTTAATAGCGGCATCAGTTTGTAATACTTTCATAATCCAATCACTGCTATTAGAATTTGATATACTTACTTCGACTAATCTGTTTTTGCCTGAGAGAATACCTTTGGTAACGGAACCACTGTAATTAATGCCAAGTGGTGTTCCTACGGCGAATAAGGTGTCGCCCACTCTTAATTTTTCGCTGTCACCAATTTCAACTACTTTGATAACATCTTTTTCATCGATGGTTAAAACAGCAATGTCTGAGAAGGTTTCTTTACCTAGGACTTTAGCTTCAACAGTTTGGTTGTTACTAAATGTTACTGTTACTTTATCGGCTCCATCAATGACATGATTATTAGTCATAATGTAACCTTTATTATTTTCTTTTTTATAAACAAAGCCTGTTCCTGATGCTATTTGAGTGTCATTTTTATAAGATACAATGGCTAAGACAGCGTCATATACTTTATCCACAGAATCAGCGATGCTATTTTCGCTTATTTCTACTTTGTTTACATTTTCAATGATATTTTTTGTTATTTTTGGGTTATTCATAAAAACTAAATATGTTCCTAAAACTCCTGTTACAAAAGCTAGTGTTAATGATAATCCAGTGCCTAAATTATTCTTTTTCATATGTTAATCCTCCTATAAATTAGTTAATTCCATATAATTGATTGGGAAGCCAATTCTATCTAATATTTTGTTTATATCTATCGAGTGCATTTTACCTGCTAGAAGTTCGATTTCATATTGTGTTTCACGCATCATATCTAAAAATTCGTCATTACTAAGTAGGTATTTCATGATGATAACTACAGCAAAGATATCGTTTTTACCATAGATATATTCATTATCCATTCTTGCAATGTTTAACCTTTGGTGGTAACTTGTATTAGCAATTGAGCGATCTGTTTTGTGGTCGTATAAGATATCTTCGTGTGCACATAGGTTTCTATAATTTGATAATATCGGCAAGAAACTTTCTAAATTTTCAATACTGATGTTATATATTGAAGCGATGCCTACTTTATCATCTGGTTTTAATATAGAATATAAATCACTTATGACTCCAAATGATAAGACTTTAACTAGTACCCATAGGGGCACATATCCATATTTTGACATATAATGTATTGTGGCATTGTGTTGGGAACCATTGATACTTATTTGCCTTTTCATTTTATTTACCAAATCTTTTACTTTTTTAGCTTTAGTAGGATCGTTAGTAAAATTTTTGATATTTAGATAATCTTTTTCACGGTAGCCATATTTTTTAGAGAGTTGGTAACTAAATATTGATTTTAGGTTATTTTCAATAATTAGTAAATTTTTAAACATGATGTTTCTTAAATGTCTATCAAATAGAAAAATGGAATATAATTCTCTAAAGGTAGAGCCTTCTATGAAAGTTTTATCTTTTGGAGATTTCATTAAGAGATGTCTATAACCATTTAGAAAGAAATAGTTTTCTTTAAGCAAAATATTTCTAGTTAATGTATCGTCTTCAATAATAAGTCCTTTTGATTTGAGAATTTCTATTTGTTCATCAAGACTTTTAAAGTTTTTCTCCATCTATAATCACCTTACTTTAAGATTATACCACGAATAAAAATAAAATAAAAGAAGTTTATGTTAATTTTATTCCACGATTAATTATTTCTAAGCTGTTGTTTCCATAGATAATATTGCTAAGTTCTAATATTTGATAATAATCGCTTGTTTTTATTTCTTTATTTAAATATAGATAATATTTGTTTTTATAATAATAAATTAAATTATTTTTTCTTATGCTTTTTTTTATGTTGAAGTAATCTATTTCATACAGGAAGTAACTATCAAAGTGAAATGTTATTTTAGTATCTTTATTTAAAAATGTTTTTTCTTCTTCTTTGATGTTAATAATCACTCCGTATATTTTGTTGGTATAGATATCTATTTTAAGAGTGCATTTTATTTTTTTGTATTTTAGATGTTTTTTTAAGATGTCTTGAATGAATGATATAGCATAGTCTAAGTCAGCAAGTTTTTTATCACTATAATTAGCTAATTTTAATTCATAATTCAAAATATCACCTTATATAGATTATGCAAAAAAAACATATTAGACATTATTATCTAATATGTTATCTAAAATATTGTATACTTCTTGTCTACCTATTTTTGTTATTGAAGAGAATAGTATTAAGTTATTGGAATCTTCGATGTTTAGAGTTTTTAGAATAATGCTTTTGTTTTTTTCATGATTAGTTTTTTTTACTTTGTCAGTTTTCATAGCAACTATAGTTACATCATTATTATAATATTTTAAGAAATTATACATTAATATATCATCTTCTGTAGGTTTATGGCGAAAGTCTACTAACATAAATACTTTTTTTAGATTTTCTCTTGTTTCTAAGTATTCTTCGATCATCATGCCAAATTTTTTCCTTAATTTTTTGCTGGTCATAGCAAATCCATATCCTGGGACATCAACTAAGTAAAAGGTTTCGTTTACTAGGTAGAAGTTAAGGGTTTGGGTTTTACCGGGTTTACTAGAAGTTCTGGCAAAGTTTTTTCTATTGATAATTGTGTTGATAAAACTGCTTTTACCAACGTTGCTTCTCCCTACTAGTAGAAATTCTGGTTTATTAGGATTTGGATATTGACTACGGCGGACAGCACTTATTTCTAAATTAACACTGCTAATTTTCATAATTTTTCTCACCGTTTATAATTTTATCATAAATATTTAGGAAATGCAAATTTTTGGTTTTTTTGTTTTTACTACGTTGTTCTAGTACTTAAGAATTATTTTTAAATTACTGAACAGATGTTGAAAAAGTTCTTGGTAAAGTATTGGTTATATATTATAATTAATGTGTTAAAATGTGTTAGATATGAGTTATATTGTGTGGATAATTATTTATTGCGCTTATTTTTGGTTTAATTTTTTTTTGAAAGAAAAAGTTATTTTAAAAAAGATAGTTGGTTCTATTTTGATTATTGTGGCTAATATTATGTTATCGATTGATAGAAATGGAGGATATCTATTAATAAATATTTTGCCATGTTATTTATTTATAATTTTCTTTTTGCAATAGCTATGTTTATAAATACTAATATTTCTTCTAATTTTAATATTGGAATATATACATTTATTACTGTTTTTATACATTTTGTTTTTGTTATGAGATTTAGTAAAATAGTATTTTTGATTAAAAAAGGAATTTTGTTTATATGATAAGAAGAAGTTTTTGCTTGTTAGTTTTTCTTGCTGTATGATGCTTATTTCTTCGGTTAAGGCATATGAATATGGTTCTATTTCTGTGCCTCCACTTCTTACACTTACAACGATTATGTTATACTATTTATGAGTTTTTGATTAATAAGAATAAGAAAGATTTATTTTATAAATTAGTTGTTAGTGTTATTATTTTAGTAGGAGTAATTTAAATTAAAGGATAAAATAAGATACATATAATAATTCTAAGTAATATTTAATCATAGAATAAATATGAAAGGAAGGTATTATGAGCTTTATAAAACATGTTCTTAAAAATAGTAATGAGAAAATTACTAGTTTGTATGGTAATAGAACATTTATGATGAGAGGGAAAAAAGTAAGTGATTTTCATAAGGGAATAGATTTAATTGATGCTAAGAATAAGAGCGATTATGTTATTGCTTTTGAAGATGGTGTTGTTATATCTTCTAGGGATGAAGTCAAAGGTTATGATGAGAAAAAGTCTTCTGGGAATTATGTTTATCTCAATCATGATAATAATTACCAAACAAGATATTTTCATATGGCATATGGAACTGTGATGGTGAAAGAGGGAGATAGGGTAAAAAAAGGTGATATTTTAGGTTATACTGGAGCGACTGGTTGGGTAACTGGGACACATGTTCATTTTGAGATTAAGGAAAATGGTGTAAATCAAGATCCTTTGCCTTATCTTGAGGGGAAAAAACAAATATTAAAAGATAAGGTTTATTTAGGCGAATTACAAGTGGCAAATGAGAATGTCAATCAAATTACTATTAGTGCTTTGAATGATAGTTTAAGGGTTAGAGATAATCCTAATGGTAATATTTTAGGCTATGTTAAGAATGGGACTTATAATTTTTATGATAAAGTAGTTAGTGAAGATTATGAATGGTATAGAATTGGAGATAATATGTGGATAGCTTATAGTAGTGAATGGGCTTCGGTTAATTACAAAAAGGAAGAAGCTTTGGAAAAAGAGGAGGAAAAGAAAGAAACAAATTATGAATTAATATATACTTGTGATGAGAATGATATATATGCGATTAGGTTATATAAGGGAGAAAAATTATATATAAAGAGGGGAAAATAGATTAAATTCAAGAAAAATACTTCTTTTTTCTTTAAAATATGCTACAATATTTTGTGGTGAATTTTATGTTTAAAATAGGTAATGTAGAAATTAAGAATAATATTGTTTTAGCGCCTATGGCGGGAGTATCTAACTATGCTTTTATGAAGATATGTGAAGAAATGGGAGTGGGTTATGTTGTAACTGAACTTTTAAGTGCGGAGGCTATTGTTAGAGATAATAAAAAAACTTTAGAAATGTTAAGGGGAATAGATAAATTAAATATTCCTGTTGGTATTCAATTGTTTGGTTCTAATGCTAGTTCTTTATCTAAAGCGGCTAAGATTATAGAAGAATTATATCCAAATGCATTAATTGATATTAATATGGGTTGTCCTGTTCCTAAAGTGGCAGTTAAATCACAAGCGGGTTCTTTTCTTTTAAAAAATCCGGCAAAGGTTTATGAAATAGTGAGTGAGGTTGTTAAGGCTGTATCAATACCTGTTACAGTTAAAATTAGGAGTGGTTGGGATGAGAATTCAATAAATGCTATTGAAATAGCTAAGTTATGTGAAAAAGCAGGGGCTTCTTTAATTACTGTGCATGGTCGTACTAGAAGTCAAGGATATTCTGGTAAGTGTAATTTAGATGTTATTAGAGATATTAAAAAAAATGTAGGAATACCTGTTATAGGAAATGGGGATATTATAGATATAGAGTCTGCTAAAAAAATGTTTGATTATACTAAATGTGATGCCATTATGATAGGTCGTGGAGTTTTAGGTAATCCTTGGCTTATTAGGGAGTTAGTAGAATATTTTGAGAAGGGAATCATGGTAGATAAACCGAGTGCTGAGGAGAAAATTAATATGTGTTTTAATCACTTAGAAAGATTATTAGAAGTAAAACCCGAGAGGGTGGCTATTTTAGAAATGCGTAGTTTTGTTGCTTGGTATATTAAGGGGTTACCTAATGCTGTAGCTTTTAAAAATGAACTATTTAAGGTAAAAACAAAAGAAAATTTAGTAAATTTATTAAATAACTATTTAAAAGAATTAAAAAATAGTATAAAATAGGGATAGGTGATTTGAATGAAAGCAACTTTTTTGCAAAGGTTATTGGCATATTTAGTAGATGCTATTTTTGTTACAATTATTGCTAGTTTTTTTGCACAGGGAACTATTGATAGTAAGAAAAGTGAAGAATTAGTAGATAGGAGTCAAAAACTTATTGAGAAATATGTCCAAGAAGATTTTGATGTAGAAGAGGCAGTAGAAGAATATAAGACTATTAATTATGAGAACGATAAATTAAACTATGTAAATAGTATTATTACTTTAGTTATTAGTGCCACTTATTATATAGGTTTTTGTTATTTTAACAAGGGGCAAACAGTAGGTAAAAAGTTAATGAAGATTAGAATTAAGTCGAGGAAAGGTGAACTGAAAGCTTCTCAAGTAGTAGTAAGGGCTTTAATTCTTAATAATGTGTTGATATTAATTGTGCTACTTTTGCTTATTAACTTTTTAGATAACAATAGTTATTATGTTTTAAAGAATGTTTTAACTGGAATTAATTATGTGTTTTTAATAATTAGTACATTTATGATATTATATCGTAAAGATAAATTGGCACTTCAGGATGTGATTACTAATACTATGGTAGTGAGAGAAAATAAATGTATACAAGAAAATAGTGCAGAAGAAGTTGTGAAAGAAAAAGAGAATACTTTAAATATTGAGACTATTGATAATGCTGAGGTAATTAAGAATACTGAACTTGGTGAGAATCAAGAAATTGAAAGGAAGTAAAAATTATGGAATTAACAGAACAAGAAATTGTAAGAAGAAAAAAAGTAGAAGAGATAAGTAAGTATTGTAATCCTTATCCTGAAAAGTATGAGGTTAGTCATACTTTAAAAGAAGCATCATTTTTGGAAGATGAAACAAAAGATGTTTCTGTAGCAGGACGTATAGTTTTTTTAAGAAAAATGGGTAAGTTAAGTTTTCTTAGATTAAGAGATATTGAAGGAGAGTTGCAGGTATCTATTAAGATAGATTTAGTGGGAGAAGAAAAGTATCAATTCTTTAAAGAATACTATGATATTGGTGATTTTATTGGAGTAAAAGGAGAGATGTTTACTACTCATACTGGAGAAAAAACTTTAAGGGCCGATACTTTTGAGTTTTTGGGAAAAGCATTGAAACCCCTTCCTGAAAAATTTCATGGTTTAACAGATACAGAATTAAAATATCGTCAAAGATATGTTGATTTGATTTCTAATGAAGAATCAAGAAAGGTATTCTTAGGAAGAAGCAAGTTATATTCATTTATTCATAGATTTATGGCAGAAAATGGTTTTCTTGAAGTAGAAACACCAATTCTTCAAACTGCTGTTTGTGGGGCGGCAGCGAGACCTTTTTATACATATCATAATGCTTTAGATATTGAATGCAATTTAAGGATAGCACCCGAAACATATTTAAAGCAATGTATTGCAGGAGGCTATAATCGTGTTTATGAAATAGCTAAATGTTTTAGAAATGAAGGTATGGATACTGAACATTTACAAGAATTTACTCAAGTAGAATGGTATGCTTCTTATTGGAATTTTGAGAATAATATAGAGTTTTATCAAAGATTTATAAAAGAGCTTTTAATGGAATTGACCGGGAAAATGACTATTGAATATCATGATCAATTATTAGATTTTGGTGTTAGTAATTGGAATAGAATTAATTATGTTGAGGAAATGAAAAAGATACTGGAATTTGATTTTTTAGAAATAGAAGAGCCTAGTGAATTAAAAAAGAAAATAGTGGAAAAGGGATTGTTTAGTATGGCTGATTTAGAAGAATATAAATCAATTAGTCAAATTATAGATTTTGTTTATAAGAAAAAAATAAGGCAAGATATTGTTCAGCCTACGATCATTTATAATTATCCAGCCTTTTTGATACCACTTGCTAGAAGAAATGATAATAATAACAAAATTATAGATGTTTTTCAGGTTGTTGCTTGTGGAACTGAATTATGTAAGGCTTATTCTGAGTTGGTTAATCCTGTGGTGCAAAGGCAAGCTTTTGAGGATCAATTGAAAGCTAAGGCACAAGGGGATGAAGAAACAATGGAGTTGGATGAAGGTTTTATGGGTGCGATGGAACAAGGCATGCCTCCAATATCTGGTCTTGGTTTTGGAATAGATCGCTTGCTTATGCTTATTTATAATCAATCGTCAATAAGAGATGTTGTTTTATTTCCTCTTATGAAAAAAGATATTTAAATTAAAAAAATGAGCATTTTCTTATATTTTGCTCATTTTTAATATTAATTTTAGTTATTTTTAAATTCTTTGTTGGTAAAAATATGAAATCTATAATTGTTGTTATATATTCTTTTTGAATTTGTTTGTAAAATTGCGTTTTCTTGTATATCGGTTGGCAAATTAAATTTTTTAAAATATATCATTTTATAACTTTTATGTGCATGATATACTATTTAGAATAATATCTCAATATGGTGTTTTACTTTATTTTTTTAATTATTTGATTTATGAAAAATAGTTTGATATAGGTGTAAATTTGTGATATAATGTTTATGATAAAGGGAGGGTGTAAATATTGAGCAAAATTGTTACTAAAAGGATTAAGAGACGTAAAATAACTAAGATTAGAATGATTTTGACTTTTGTGTTTTTTGGTTTTATTATATTTACCCTTAGTTATAAATTATTTGATTATTTAAGAGAAATTAGAGATATAAAGAAAGAAAAGGAAACTTTGGAAGGTAAATTGGCTGATTTAGAAGAACAAGAAGAAATTTTAAAAACTGACATTCAAAAGTTAGAAGATCCTGAGTATGTAGCTAAATATGCTAGAGAGAAGTATTTGTATTCTAAAGAGGGAGAATTAATTATTAGAATTCCTGATAGTAATAATACAGATGATGACAAATAAAAAGATTCAAGTTGGTTACTTTGAATCTTTTTTTGTATCGTTTTTATCAGTTTTTTCTTCTTGATTTTCTTCAGGTTCTTTTTCTTCAGGAATATGTTTGTGTTCAACAAGATAGTCAATTTGTTCTTTTGTAATTGTTTCATATTTAAGTAAGGCATTAGCGATAAGGTCTAATAATTCTTTGTTTTCGCTTAATATATGTTTACTTTTTTTGTAACATTCGTTGATTATCTTACGCATTTCCTCATCTATTTCATTTGCTACGGCATCTGAAATGTTTCTATTTTTAGTGTAATCTCTACCTAAAAAAGTGTTGGTATCAGGGTCTTCTAATCGCATAGGTCCTAGAGAACTCATACCATATTCTGTTACCATGCTACGAGCAATTTTAGTGGCTTTTTTGAAATCGTCGTGTGCTCCTGTAGTGATTTCATTAAAGATTAATTCTTCGGCCACACGTCCTCCTAAAAGTCCACAGATGGATTCTAATAGTTCGTTTTTGGTATAATTAAATGTTTCTTCTTTTGGCGTCATCATAGTGTATCCTCCAGCATTGCTTCTAGGGATAATAGTTATTTTTTGCACTTCGTTCGCACCATCTAATTTAATACCTAAAACGGCATGGCCAGCTTCGTGATAAGCAACGAGTTTCTTTTCTTTTTCGGTATATTTTTTGGTTACTTTGGCTGGGCCCATTAGTACTCTATCAGTTGCTTCATCGATTTCACTCATAGTAATTTGTTTTTTACCGCGTCTTACTGTTAGTAGAGCTGCTTCATTTAGAAGATTTTCAAGGTCTGCACCAGAGAAGCCTGGTGTTCTTTTTGCTAAATATGACAAAGTAATGTTTTTAGCTAGAGTCTTATTTTTAGCATGAACTTTAAGAATTTCTTCACGAGCCTTTTTATCAGGTAGTGATACAGTTACTTGACGATCGAATCTACCAGGTCTAAGTAATGCTGGGTCTAAAACATCAGGTCTATTTGTTGCGGCAATGATAATGATACCTTCATTAGCTCCGAAACCATCCATTTCTGTAAGTAATTGGTTTAATGTTTGCTCACGTTCATCGTGACCTCCACCTAAACCGGTACCTCTTTGTCTGCCTACAGCATCTATTTCATCAATGAAGATTAGGCATGGAGCATTCATTTTAGCTTGTTTGAACATATCTCTTACACGTGAAGCTCCAACTCCCACAAATAATTCAACAAAATCTGATCCACTTATATAATAGAATGGTACTTTGGCTTCACCGGCAACGGCTCTTGCTAATAGGGTTTTACCAGTTCCTGGAGGTCCTACAAGTAAGACACCTTTTGGAATTCTAGCACCCATGCTTTGGAATTTTTTTGGGTTCTTTAAGAAGTCAATTAATTCTTGAACTTCTTCTTTTTCTTCAGTAAGACCTGCAACATCTTTGAATGTTGTTTTAACACTGTCTCTTACTAGTTTAGCTTTGCTTTTACCAAAGTCTAATGATTTGTTGTTGCCACTTAATTGTCTTGTAAATAAGTATAATGTTGCACCAACTAAAATAATAATTGGCAAGAAATTAGATACAAGGATAAGCCATGAAGCGGCTTCAGGATCAGTTTTAACTTCTAGTTCAAAGTTTGCACTGTCTTGATGTTCTAATACTCTTTTAATTATTTCATCGGAATATGGTAAATTGATTATAAATTTTTCATTTTCTTCATAACCTTTTAATGTTCCTACTACTTCGTAAACTTCAGTTCTTGTTTTTGGAGTAATAGTTAAAGTTTCAATTTCGTTATTGTTCATACTTTGTTTAAATTCATCATAAGTTAGTTTATTAATCTTAGTATTTAACATATTTAAAGTAAATAAACATCCTACAATAAAGATAAACATTAGGGTATAAGGTAATAAGCCTTTTTTAACTGTTTTCTTGTTCATTAAAATCCTCCTTTTCACAGTACTTTAGTATTATATCATATTTTTCATTAATAGGAACATCAAATGTTGATTTTTTTAAGTTTGGTACCCATAGAATGGTGTTACTACTGTCTACTAGTAGGGGATAACTTACTCTTTTTGATGGGGGAATGTGTCCCTCAATAAAGACATCGCTTATTTTTTTTGTACCATTTGTTCCTTTTAAGGAAATAAAATCGCCATCTTGTCTGTTTCTTATGTAAAGTGGTAATTTGATTTCGCTGGAATTTAATCTAATGATGTTATTGCCATTATCGGTGGTATTATCTATTTTAGTAATGGTATGGTTATCTATCATATTATATTTTTCTAATTCTATTTTATATGATTTTCTTTTGGCAATATATTTTTTAAACATTATTTTATCATATTCTTTGATAGCCATGATGCTACTTGGTAAGTTTACGATTAGATTAGGTTTTTTACTGTTTAGAATTTTCATAATGTTATTTAAATGACTTTCCTTAATAGTATTATCTTTATTATTGTAAATAATAGTTAAAATTTTGTAAATAACATTTTTTTGTATGAATGGATCTTCTTTTAAGAGGTCTTTTGTTTTAATGGTATCGTTTTTGTAGATGTTATTTACAATATTTGTTGCTACTTTATCTATGTAGTTATAATATTCTAGGAGTTGCTTAGAATATTTTAGGAATTGGTGATGAGCATTTGGATTTTCTTTTTTTAAAACAGGTAGAATAAATCTTCTAATTCTATTTCTTGTATATCTTTTATTTGTATTGGTAGAATCAATGGAGTAGTGTAAGCAATAGTTTTGACAATATACCATTAAATTTTCTTTAGTATAGTTTAAAAATGGTCTTATGATGTAATAGTTTTTCCTTTTGCTTATTTGTTTCATACCGGCATAGCCTTCAATGTTAGAACCTCTTAAGATTTTCATGATTACTGTTTCTATTAAATCATCTCCATGATGGGCTAGGAATAGATATTTAGAGTGGTATTTTTTAAGCATTTCTTCGAAGAAAGCGTATCTTTTTTTTCTAGCTTCATTTTCAAAATTGGATTCGTTATAGTTTTCAATTTTGGTACTTTCAAAGATAATATGATGTTTGGCACAATATTTTCGTAGTTTTTCTTCTTCGTAATCTGATTCAATTCTTACATTATGGTTGACATGGGCACATACTAGTTTTTTGGGCATAATTTTTTTTAAGTAATGAAGTAGAGCCATAGAATCAGGTCCGCCAGAGATACCGGCAATAATATAATCTGAATCGATATCTTCTTTTTTTACACAAGTTTTTAACGTGTACATAGTAATATTTCCTTTCTTTGATGTATAATACGATTATATCATGTGTACTTTAAAATGTAAATTGGTGGGCTAAATATTCATTAATTAATGATTATTTTGTCTTTAGATGCAAAATGGTATTTATTTTTTTAAAAATTTTTGGTACAATATAAATACAAGAATTGAAGGTGTAAGAATGGGGAAAGTAATTGCAATGGTTAATCAAAAGGGTGGTGTAGGTAAAACTACTACTAGTATCAATTTAGCAGCTTCTTTAGGAATTCTTTCTAAAAAGGTATTAATGATAGATTTAGATCCTCAAGGTAATGCTACGACAGGTGTGGGTATTAATAAGGGGGATGTTGAAAATAGTATATATGAAGTATTAATTGGTCAAGCAGTTATTGAAGATGCAATTATTAAGACAAAATATAAAAATATGAGCATTATTCCTGCTTATACTAATTTGGCAGGAATAGATATAGTATTTATTAATAAGGAACGTAAAGCAGTGGCAGATGGACAGGTGTTTGATAAAACTGGTGAACTTAAGAAAAGCGTTTTGAAGATTAAGGATAATTATGACTATATAATAATTGATTGTCCACCTTCACTTGGTGTACTTACTACGAATGCACTTGCAGCATCCGACTCGGTAATTATTCCTGTACAATGTGAGTTTTTTGCACTTGAGGGTGTTATGCAACTTATGAATACTATAATGCTTGCTAAAAAGAAAATTAATCCTAATTTAGAAATTGAAGGTGTGCTTTTAACAATGCTTTATTCAAGAACTAATTTAGGCTTAGAAGTAGTAGAAAATATAAGAGGTTTTTTTAAGGAACGGGTTTATGATACGATTATACCAAGGCTTGTTCGACTTTCTGAGGCTCCAAGTCATGGTAAACCTATCGCAGCATATGATCCTACAAGTAAAGGAACTTTAGCTTATTTAAATTTAGCAAAGGAGGTCATAGAGAGAAATGGACCAAAAGAAGAAAGCTCTAGGTAGAGGTTTAGAGCAATTATTTAATAATGAAATACTGGATTTTGATGCTTTTGAGAATAGTATTGTCGAGAATGCTAAGGAAGATGATATTAAGGAAATTAATCTTGATGAAATTAGGAGTAATCCTTATCAACCGAGAAAGACCTTTAATGAGGAAGCTCTTAATGAATTAGCAACTTCAATTAAAAATTATGGCGTATTTCAACCAGTTATTGTTAAAAAAAGTATTAAAGGTTATGATTTGGTAGCTGGTGAACGAAGAGTTAAGGCTTCAAGACTTGCAGGAATGAAGACAATACCAGCGATTATTCGTGATTTTAGTGATGATAAAATGCGTGAGATTGCTTTGCTTGAAAATTTACAAAGGGAGAATTTATCTTCAATTGAGTTGGCTTGGGCTTATAAGGGTATTATTGATAATCTACATATTACGCAAGAAGAACTTGCAGATAAATTAGGTAAAAGTAGAAGTCATGTGACTAATACTTTAGGTTTACTTAGGCTTCCAGATAAGGTACAAAGTATGGTACTTGATAATGAATTATCGATGGGGCATGCGAGAGTACTTAGTAAAATAGATGAAAATGATAAGATATATGAACTTGCTAATAAAGTTGTTTCTAATAATATGAGTGTAAGGGAGCTTGAGGATGCTTCTGCTCACGAAGAGATAAAGAAGCATGTACCTATTAAGAGAAAAGAAAAAAATAGTGATTATAGCTATGTTGAACAAGAACTTAGGGAAATGCTTGGGACTAAAGTTAATGTAAGTAATAAAAAAATGGAAATATATTTTGATTCTATTGCTGATTTGAATAGGATACTTGATATATTAAATGTAAATATTAAATAAAATAAGATTAATTTTTAAAATTTTTCTTTTTTTATTGCTAACATTTGTTAATATTATATTGGATGGTGGTTTTATGCAAGAGAGAATAATTTTACATGTTGATGTTAATAATGCTTTTTTATCATGGACTGCGGTGGATATGTTAAATAATGGTTCTAAAATCGATATTAGGAATACATGTAGTGTGATAGGCGGAGATGAGTCTCAAAGGAGAGGTATTGTTCTTGCTAAGAGTTATCCTGCTAAGGAAAACGGCGTAGTAACCGCGGAAACATTATATTCTGCTAGAAGAAAATGTCCTAATTTAGAAGTATATAGTCCTGATTATAAATTATATAGTAAATATTCTAATATGTTATATAAATATTTAAGTAATTATTCTCCTTTAATTGAAAGATATTCTATTGATGAGTGTTTTCTTGATTATACAGGATGTGAAAAGTTATTTGGTAATCCAGTAGAGGTAGCATATAAAATTAAAGAGGATATAAAAAATAAATTTGGTTTTACAGTGAATGTTGGTGTTGCTAATAATAAGCTTTGTGCTAAGATGGCAAGTGATTTTTCCAAACCTGATAAAGTTCATACTTTATTTCAAAACGAAATTAAAGATAAGATGTGGTCTCTTAATGTGGCAGATTTATTTATGATAGGAAAAAAGACATCATTAAAATTACATGAACTTGGTATTAAGAGTATTTATGATTTAGCTCATGCTGATTATCAAATGTTAACTAGGCATTTTAAAAGTATGGCTAAGATGATGATCGAATATGCTAATGGGATTGATAATAGCAAAGTAGAGGGGGAGTATGATGATCCTAAAAGTATAAGTGCATCTACTGTGCTTCCGTTTGATTATGATAATATTAATATTATAAAACCTATTATTAGAAATTTAACTATTGATATAGGTAAAAGATTAAGGCAATATAATTATTATGCTTTAGTTATTGGGATATCTATTAAATATAGTGATTTTTATAAGGTGAGTAGGCAAAGAAAATTAAATAAGGCTATTAGTAGTGATATAGATTTATATAATATTAGTTTAGAAATGTTTAATCAACTTTGGACTGGAGAGCCGATTAGACATGTAGCTGTATTTATTTCTAATTTTACATTACATAATGATATTCAACTTTCTTTATTTGAGAATAGTAAGACTGTTACTTATGATAGTAAATTACAAAAAGTGGTAGATAATTTAAGGAATAAGTTTGGCAATGATAAAATTATTTATGCTGATATGGTTAAAAAGAATAAAAAACAATAAATCTAGTGTTATAATTATTTAGTATGGAGGATGAATATATGAATGAAGAAATAATTAAAAATATTGCTTTAAATCTTGGAATAACTACTAAGCAAGTAGAGAGTGTATTAAAATTACTTAGTGAAGATAATACGATACCTTTTATAGCTAGATATCGCAAAGAGATGACTGGTAATTTGGATGAAGAACAAATAAGAAGTATTAATGAGGTGTATGAATATCAAGTTAATCTATTAAAAAGAAAAGAAGATGTTATTAGGATAATTGAAGAAAAGGGATTGCTTACTTTAGAATTAAAAGATAGTGTTATGAAGTGTGAAAAATTAGTTGAGGTAGAAGATTTGTATAGACCTTATAAGGAAAAGAAAAAAACTAAGGCTACTTTGGCTATTTCTAATGGTTTGGAACAACTTGCAAAGATTATTATGAGTTTTCCTATGGTGTTAAAAGATGAAGTGGTTGATAAATATTTAAATGATAATGTTTTAACTAGGCAAGATGCTATTACTGGGGCTAAATATATCATTAGTGAATGGATTAGTGATAATGCTAAGTTTCGTGGTTTTATAAGAAATTATACTTTTAAAAATGGTAATATTATTTCTAAAAAGAAGAAAAATGTTATGGATGAAGAAAAAGTATATGATATGTATTATGATTATAAGGAAGGTATTAAATATATCAAGCCACATCGTATTTTAGCTATTAATCGTGGTGAGAAAGATAATGTGTTATCGGTTTCTATTGATATAGATGAGGAAAAAATATATGAATTTTTGGAGAATAAATTAATTAAAAATGATAAATCTAATGTATGTGGAATAGTTAAGGATGCTATTAAAGATAGTTATAAGAGATTAATAAAACCTAGTATTGAAAGAGAAATTAGAAGTGAATTAACCGAAAAGGCTTCTGATCAGGCAATTGATGTGTTTTCTTCTAATGTGGAAAAATTATTGTTGCAACCTCCGATGAAGGAGAAGGTTGTTTTGGGGTTTGACCCTGCTTATCGTACGGGGTGTAAATTAGCTGTTGTTGATGGAAGTTCTAGGGTTTTAAATATTTCTGTAATTTATCCGCATGAACCAAAGAATAAATGGGAGGAAAGTAAACAAAAATTAAAGGAATTAATTAATACTTATGGTGTTAAAATTATAGCAATAGGGAATGGAACAGCATCTAGAGAGAGTGAGAAGTTAGTTTGTGAAGTTATCCAGGAAATGAAAGGTAAAGATGTTGAATATATTATTGTTAGTGAGGCTGGTGCTTCTGTTTATTCGGCTTCAAAACTTGCTATTAGTGAATTTCCTAATTTGCATGTTGAAGAAAGAAGTGCAATCAGTATTGCTAGGAGATTACAGGATCCTTTGTCTGAACTGGTTAAAATAGATTCTAAAAGTATTGGTGTGGGACAATATCAACATGATGTTAATCAAAAGAAATTGGATGAGTCACTAGATTTTGTTGTTAGTAAGGTGGTTAATAATGTTGGTGTTAATATTAATACGGCCTCGGCTTCTATTTTAAAATATGTATCTGGTTTAACTAAAAGTATAATCGATAATATATTAAAATATAGAGACAAAAAAGGAAAAATTATGTCTCGTATGGAACTAAAAGATATTAAATCTTTTGGAGATAAATCTTATGAGCAAGCAATTGGCTTTATTAGAATAGTGGATGGAGACAATGTTTTGGATAAGACTTCTATTCATCCAGAGAGTTATGGTGTTGCATTAAAGTTGCTTAAATATTTGGACTTAGATATTAATGAATTAGGTAGTGAACAAATACGTCAAAAGTTAGAAAAGCTTGATGCTGATAATTATGTTAAAGTAAGTGGAGTTGATAGGTATACTTTAGAGGATATTATTAAATGTTTAAGTAGCCCTAATAGAGATTATCGTGATGATTTTGAGAAACCTCTTTTAAGAAGTGATATTGTTAAAATAGAAAATTTAAGTCGAGGCATGAAACTTCAAGGTACGGTAAGGAATGTTGTTGATTTTGGAATATTTGTGGATATTGGTATTAAGAATGATGCTCTAGCACATATTTCTAAATTGACTAATAAGTTTATTAAGCATCCAAGTGAAATATATGCTGTTGGGGATATTGTGGATTGTTATGTTGAAGATGTTAACCTAGAAAAAAATAAAGTTAGTTTGACAATGCTACATTCTAATGGTGTATCCGTAGATTGATGAGATGATATAGGTATTTTTACTTTTTCCACAGAACTGTGCATAAGTCTTATGTTCTTTCACAAATAAAAAATAAAAAAAACATCTATTATAAAAATGTATCTTGTTAATAACAAAGTGACTATAATGTTTTAATAAACTCTTATTTTATAAGAGTTTAGAGGAATTAAACAAAATAAATTCTTGTTTCCTTTAGAGATAAGAATTCGTTTTGTTTTTTTTATTCAAAATTAATAGTTTGTAAAAAATGTATTGGTGTAAAAAAATAAAAAAGTTGCAAAAAAAACATTGACAATATTTATTCTATTTGATATGATAAGTATATCTTAAAGATAAAGGCGGATGAGTATGAATGATAAAGATAATTTAATTTTTAAAGAACTAGTCGTGGTTAAAAGAAGTGGACAAAGAGTTAATTTCAATAGTATGAAAATTGCTATAGCTATAAAAAAAGCATTTGATAGTATAGGTTTTGAAGACTATGAAAGAAAAGTTAATAAAGTATACGAAGATGTGTTAAGTTACATAAGAAGTAATTATTGGGATCGTAAGACTATTAATGTAGAAGATATTCAAGATATAATACAAACTAAGTTGAAGGATGATAATTATGAGGATGTATACAAGGCTTTTAGTGATTATCGTATTAGGAGAGCCGCTTCAAGAAAGGCATTTGATATAAAAAGCCAGCATAAATTTGTTAAGGCAATTGAGAGAATCGTTTTTGAAAGCAAGAAAAATATTACAAGTAAGCCTAATGAATTGTTGTTAGATTTTGGTAAAACAGTTTCTTGTGAATATACTAAAGCATATGTTCTTGATAATAAGTTTATAAGAGCGCATGAAGATGGTAGTATTTATATTCATAATCTTGATTATTTTAATTTAGGTAGTTTATCTTCAACTCATTTAGAGTTTGATAATGTTGTTGCTGATGAGTTTCCTTTGAATATGTTTTGCCTAGCAATGAATGCTAAGAATGAGATCGATGGAGAAATTACTATATCTAAGATAGATTATTTACTTGTTCCTTTTTTACGTAGAAGATTTAAAGAGAAATTTAAGGAGAAATTAAATAAATACTTAGATTTAGAAGGATATTTAGATTATATTAATTTTAAAAAAATAGAAGAAGTTATTGATAAAGAAGATATTATTAATATAGATTTAGATGTTTTTAATCAGTATATATTGAATAAAAGGGTTAGACATATATTTGAAATTGCTTATGCTGATAGTGTTAAAAAAATAGAAGAATTACTTACTATTTCTTTAGAAAGATTACTTGTTTCATTAGATAATATAATTACGGAGAATAAAAAGTATGCTATTAGTTTGGGGACTAATAAGACAAAAATTGGGTTAATGATTAATAATTGTTATTTAGATGTTATTGGTAAGTTAGACCCTTTAAAAAATGTTACTACAATATTTAAAATAAAAAAGGATGGTAATAATTGTTTATTTAATAAAGTTAGTGAGTTAGTAATAAAAGATAAAAATATTGTTTTTGCTAATGTAGATGCTAGTTATAATAAAGATAAAGACAATGAAGTTGAATATTTTAGTAATGGAAAAAGGATATTTGAAAACAATTTGAGCGATGAAAAAAATTCAGTTGGAAGAATGATCGTGGCTTCTGCATCAATAAATATGAGTAGACTTGGTAATAGAAATAGTGATAAAAAAAGAAGTGAATTTTATTTAGAGTTAGATGAAATGTTAGAACTTACTAAGAATATTTTGATAATGATATTTGAAACAATAGGTAATAAATCTAAGGAAAATTATCAAGTGATATTTAATAATAATATTTTAGATGATGATAAGTTAGAGAGTGGACAAAAAATTAGGAAAGTAATAAAAAAAGGTGTTTTAAATATAGAACTAGCATCTTTAAGTGAATGTGCTATGTGTTTGGAAAAGGATAAAGATAAACAAAAGAAATTAGTTAAGGAAATCATTGATTATGTAAATGAACAAGTAAAGAAATATAGCGTAGAAAATAAGCTTAATTTTGTTGTAAGTGAAACTAGTAAGGAAAGGCCTTTAAAAAAATTAATCGCTTTTGATAAAGCTATATATGGAATAAAAAAAGGTGTTACTGATAAAAATTGTTATTCGAGAATAGATAGTATGTTTGATTTTAAAGAAAATATTAAAAATGATTTTAAGTATATAGGTGAATATCAAAAGGGTTTTAGTGGGGGTAATTTAGTTAATGTTTATTTGCCTAAAAACATTACTGTTAGAAAATTTAATGAATTATTAGAGTTAATGATAGAATGTAATGTTGGTTTTATGAGGTTTAGTATTAGGAAGTAGGTGTAGTATGACTATTAATGGAATGCAAAAATTAACTTTATTAGATTATCCAGGAAATGTGGCTTGTTTGATATTTACTCAAGGTTGTAATTTTAGATGCCCTTTTTGCCACAACAGCGGGTTACTTGATATGAATAATAATTGTGAAAAAATAGATGAAAAAGAAGTGTTTAAATACTTAGAAAAAAGAAAAGGTTTACTTGATGGAGTATGCATCAGTGGGGGGGAACCGTTGCTTCAAAAAGATATTGAATATTTTATTAGAAAAGTAAAAGATTTAGGATATAAAGTTAAACTTGATACTAATGGTAGTAGTCCAAAAAAACTAAAACAGTTAATAGAAGAAGGTTTAATTGATTATGTAGCAATGGATATTAAAAATGATTTTTTAAATTATGATAAGACAGCAGGCATGTGTACAAATATTGATAATATAAAGAAGAGTATTGAAATAATAGAAAATTCTAATATTGAATATGAATTTAGAACCACTATTGTTAAACAATTTCATGATGTAGGAAAGTTAGAGAAGATTATTCAATATATTGGACCTAATGCTAGATATTATATACAGAATTATCAGGACTGTAGTTCGGTATTACAAAGAGGGCTAGATGGTTTTGATGAAGAGGAGTTACTTAATATAAAAAACACTTTAGGAGTTAAGTACCCTAATTTAGTAGTTAGAGGGGTATGATAGTTATAAGAAGTTTTTATTAAGATATTTTAGATAATTTATACTGATTAACAAAAGGAAGGGAGAATATAATTATGTATAAAGTAAGAAAAAGAGAAGGAAAAATTGTGCCTTTTGATATAAAGAAGATTACTGAGGCAATTACAAAGGCTTTTGAAGCTGAAGATAAAAAATATGATGAAGGAATAGTGGACTTTTTAGCTTTAAAAGTTACAGCAGATTTTGAATCGAAAGTAAAAGATAATATTATTTGTGTAGAAGATATTCAAGATAGTGTTGAATCTGTTTTGATTAAGGCTGGTTATGCAGAAGTGGCTAAGGCTTATATCTTATATCGTCGTTTACATGATAAGATGCGCAACATGAAGTCAACAATTTTAGATTATAAGGATGTAGTTAATAGTTATGTTAATGTAACTGACTGGCGTGTTAAAGAAAATTCTACAGTTACTTATTCTGTAGGTGGATTAATTTTAAGTAATTCAGGAGCAATTACCGCGAATTATTGGTTAAGTGAAGTATATGATGATGAAATTGCAGAAGCACATCGTAATTGTGATATTCATTTACACGATTTATCAATGTTAACAGGGTATTGTGCAGGATGGAGTTTAAAACAATTAATTCAAGAAGGATTAGGGGGAGTACCTGGTAAAATTACTTCTTCTCCAGCAAAGCATTTATCAACGTTATGTAATCAAATGGTAAATTTCTTAGGTATCATGCAGAATGAATGGGCTGGAGCACAAGCGTTTTCTTCATTTGATACATATTTAGCTCCATTTGTAAAAATTGATAATTTGACATATCAACAAACAAAGCAATGTATTCAATCATTTGTGTATGGAGTTAATACGCCAAGTAGATGGGGAACACAAGCACCGTTTACTAATATTACTTTAGACTGGGTAGTACCTAATGATTTAGCTGAGTTAAACTGCCTTATTGGTGGCAAAGAAGTTGATTTTAAATATAAAGACTGTCAAAAAGAAATGGATATGGTTAATAAAGCATTTATTGAAATTATGATAGAAGGAGATGCTAATGGAAGAGGTTTTCAATATCCGATACCAACATATTCAATTACAAAGAATTTTGATTGGAGCGAAAATGAAAATAATAAATTATTATTTGAAATGACTGCAAAATATGGCACACCTTATTTTTCAAACTATATTAATAGTGATATGGAGCCTAGTGATGTACGTAGTATGTGTTGCCGTTTAAGACTTGATTTAAGGGAATTAAGAAAAAAATCAGGTGGTTATTTTGGAAGTGGAGAGTCTACTGGTTCTATTGGTGTTGTTACAATTAATATGCCAAGAATTGCTTATTTAGCTAAGGATGAAAAAGATTTCTATGAGAGATTAGAAAAGATGATGAATATTGCTGCAAGGAGTTTAAAGATAAAGAGAAATGTAGTTACTAAATTGTTAAATGAAGGTTTATATCCATATACTAAGAGATATTTAGGAACATTTAATAATCATTTTTCAACAATCGGTCTTGTGGGTATGAATGAAGCATGTTTAAATGCTAATTGGATAAGAAAAGATTTAACTAATGAAGAGGCACAAGCATTTACTAAAAATGTTCTAAACTTTATGAGGGAAAAATTAGCTGATTATCAAGAAGAATATGGAGATTTATATAATCTTGAGGCAACTCCTGCTGAATCAACAACATATCGTTTAGCAAAGAATGATAAGAGTAAATATCCTGATATTATTACAGCGGCTTCTTGTGATGAAACACCATATTATACAAATAGTTCACATTTGCCAGTTGGTTTTACTAGTGATATTTTTGAGGCTTTAGATATTCAAGATGAACTCCAAACATTATATACTTCAGGAACTGTTTTCCATGCATTCCTTGGAGAGAGATTGAGCGATTGGAAGGCTGCGGCAAACTTAGTTAGAAAAATTGCGGAACATTATCGCTTACCTTATTATACGATTTCTCCAACTTATTCAGTATGTAAGAGTCATGGTTATATTACAGGTGAGGTTACTAAATGTCCTAAATGTGGTGAAGAAACAGAGGTATATAGTAGGATAACAGGTTATTATCGTCCAGTTAAGAATTGGAATGATGGTAAGGCTCAAGAATATAAAAAGAGAAAATTATATGATGTTAAGAATTCTAAATTAAAAGAAGAACAATGCGAGGATCAAGTATTATTATTTGGAACTAAGACTTGTCCTAATTGTAAAATGGCAAAAACATTACTTGAAAAAGCAAAGGTTGATTATAAATTTGTTGATGCTGAAGAAAATGTTGATATGACTAAGAAATATAATGTTAAACAAGCTCCTACTTTAGTAGTTGTTCATGGTGAGGAAGTTAATAATATTGTAAATTTATCAAATATTAAGAAGCATATTGAGGAATTTAAGATTTAGGTGTAGTATGTACGACATTATAATAATTGGTTGTGGTCCGGCGGGAATGACTGCTGGAATATATGCTGCACGTGCAAATAAAAAAGTTTTAATAATTGAGAAAGAGACTATTGGGGGACAAATTTCTTCTTCCCCTTTAGTTGAAAATTATCCTGGTTATAAGGAAATAAGTGGAAGTGAACTTGCTAATAATATGTTTGAACAGGTAACTGCTTTAGGCGTTGATGTTGAACTAGATGAAGTTAAAAAGATAGAATATGGTAAAATTAAAAAGGTTATTACTTTGGATAATGTATATGAGTCTAAAGTTGTAATCATTGCTACAGGATCTAGGTATAAACTATTAGGGCTTAAAAATGAAGATAATTTAATTGGTAATGGTATTCATTTTTGTGTTGCTTGCGATGGTGCATTTTTTAAAGATAAAATAGTTGCTGTAATTGGTGGCGGTAATAGTGCGGTTATTAATGCTATTACTCTTAGTGATATATGCAAAAAGGTATATGTTATACAGATTATCGATAAATTAACGGCGGAGAGTACTTTAGTGGAAAAACTGAAGGAAAAAGAAAATGTGGAAATAATACTAAATGCTAAGGTAACTGAATTAATTGGTGAAGATAATTTACAAGCAATAAAAGTTAATATTTTGAATAAGGTTAGAGAAATTAAATTGGATGGTATGTTTATATCTATTGGTTTAATACCTCAAAGTGATTTTGTTAAAGAACTTTTACCAATTAATAAATATGGTTATATTGAATCAAATAATTGTGTAACAGAAAAAGATGGTATATTTGTAGCAGGTGATTGTCGCGATAAACAAATTAGGCAACTTACTGTTGCCACTAGTGATGGGACAACTGCTGCTTTAGATGCTATAGCGTATTTAAATAAATAAGGAATTAAAGTAATTTAATTTCTTTTTTTTAGTATAATTTAATATGGAAACTGTAGAAGAAGAAATAAGAAGATTAAATTTTGAGGATTTATTATTAATAGTTTTTATAATTTTAAGTACATTAAATATGTTTGGTAATCAAAATGAAAAAATTTATGTTCAAACTAAAGATAATGTGTATAAAAATAGAGCAAACAGAATATTTGAATTTACTATTATTGTTACTTTGATAATATATTTATATTTTTTTAAGAGAAATTATGATTCATATAATGGTGTTAGTGAAGATAAAAAAGGTTTATATCGGGTAAAGGTTTTTGGTAGTTTGCTTTTAATTGTGGGTACTATTTGTTTATTTTATTTTCAAAAAAAGCAAACCTCGTTTATTGGTTCACCTTCTTTGTAATTAATTAAATTTTTCTTTGATTAATGCAATTAAATCTTTCTCTTGTGTTTATATAAAGTTTTTGTGTTAAACTTTCAAAATCTGTTTATATATTTGACATCATATTAATATCTTTATTAGGGGGTATATATGAATTGAACTAAATCCCAAAAAATTGGATATTTTATAAATAGTTTCTAATTAAAGGATTGTAACTTGAAATTTACAGCAGACAGCCTTTTAATTTCACTTTAATTCTATCATAATTATAATAATAAATATTATCGTCAATCGCTTTTGTTAAATCATCTAAAGTTTTATAATTGTCTTCTTGTTCATAAAACATCTCTGTTTTTAATATACCAAAGAAATTTTCCATCATTCCATTATCCATACATTTCTTTTTCTAACACCATATTTTTTAGAAATATTTATCACACTGTTGCTTTTTTTTTTTTTTTTTTAATATTTATTTTGTCTTGATAAGTTAATTTTGACATACGAAAACTTCGTTTCTTATCTCTAAAAAATGGGGGTCATATCTGTTTGGAGTTGTTTTTCTTAAGGAAAAATTAAGGTTTAATTAGTATATGTTATAATAAGTTTATATAGAATGATTAAGAAAATATTTTCTTATATTAATGCTATTGTTGAATCTTCTAATAATTGGTTTACTAAAGATACGGATTATATTACTTTACCAGATGAACTTAGTAATTTGGAAAAGAAATTGAATTATTTAAAAAGATAATCGCTTGCAAATGAAAGATTGGCTAGAGAAAATGAGCAAAAAAAAGATGAATTAATTGTATATTTAGCTACGATATTAAAACACCTTTGACTTCAATGATTGGATATTTATCAATATTAAATGAAATGGATGATATGCTAAAGAAACAGCAAGAAAAATATATTAGAATTGCTTTAGATAAATCTTATCGATTAGAGGAGTTAATTAATGAGTTGTTTGATATGGCAAGGTTTAACTCAGAAAAAATTATTCTGGAAAAAGAAAAACTTAATTTGAATTCGATGCTTGTCCTAATAATTGATGATTTTTATCCAATATTGAGTGAATTAAATAAAAAAATTGATTTAAATAATGAAGAAAAAATAATGCTTGTGGCTGATCCGAATAAATTAGGAAGAGTTTTTAATAATTTTATTAAAAATGCTATTAATTATAGCGTGGAAAATAATAATATTATGATTAATGTTAAGAAAAACGAGTATAATATTATTGTGGATATAATTAATGAGGGAAGACAAATTCCTAAGGAAAGGTTTGACCAAATATTTGAAAAAATTTATAGGTTAGATTCTTCTAGGACGAGTAAGACTGGCGGAAGTGGTTTAGGTCTTGCTATTGCTAAGAATATTGTTCAACTTCATGGTGGGCAAATAAAAGCAATAATCAATGAGAGGGAAACATTGTTTAGGGTTGAATTGCCTTTAGGTCAATATGACTTTTGTGTGATTTTGATGATGATTTATAGGAAAGTGAAGAAAAAACATAAAAAATATTAAAAAATGGTTGACAATTATTGTATATTTGATATAATTTTAATTGCTTACCGATTTTTGCGGGCGTAGTTTAATGGTAGAACTTCAGCCTTCCAAGCTGACCACGTGGGTTCGATTCCCATCGCCCGCTCCATTGGGAAATCTGTCCGAACTTTTATAGTTTAGGGCTTAAATATATAAGTATCAATTTTTAAAAGAAGTTGGTACTTTTTTAGTGTTTAAGTTTGGAAAGGACGGATTTTATGATTAGCATTACTACAAAAGAATTAGAAATTGAAAATGAATTAAAAAGAAAGATTGAATTTATATGTGATTTTTGTAATACCAAACCTACTATCATAAATGGTAATATTAGAAATATTGATAAATCAAATTTAAGTTATATATATCCTATAGTACTATGTATTCTTTGATTATTATACCAACTTTCTATAAACTCAAATATAGCTAATTTAGCCTTGTTAAATGTTTCATAATTATTAACATTTACTTCTTCTTTCTTTAATATGGCATTGAAGCTCTCCATACTTGCGTTATCATAAGGATAACCTTTTTTACTATAGGAATGTTTAATTTTTAGTTCTTCTAGTACCTGTTCGAAATCATTTGATGTATATTGACTGCCTCTATCAGAATGAAATATACCATCTTTATTTAATTTTCTATTTATCATTGCTTTATTAAAAGCATCGATAACTAGATCATCTGTCATATTCATTCCGTATGACCATCCAACAACTTTTAAATCAAACAAATCCATTACTATTGCTAGA
>OLSB01000353.1_pt1 | contig 54149 bp, 50 predicted proteins | sample 1672071 | NCBI WGS metagenome assembly OLSB01 (sample SAMEA3136642, study PRJEB25190) | human gut metagenome | biome: human gut; feature: human-associated habitat; material: faeces | place: Austria | collected 2013 | reverse complement strand
TATGCTCTGATATTTTGACCGCTACTAAGTTCTTATTGCTCCTTTAATCTGCCACCGGCAGCAATCGCAAACGAACCTCGGAAAAATAGGTAACGCCGACATTATAAACCACTTACTTTATTGTAAGTGGTTTTCTTTTTTCTTTCTATTTTTCCGGTCGGACCGCAGGGCGGTGCCCAAAATATCATCGCACAAATATATGCTCTGATATTTTGACCGCTACTAAGTTCTTATTGCTCCTTTAATCTGCCACTGGCAGCAGTCGCAAACGAACCTCGGAAAAATAGGTAACGCCGACACTATTAACCACTTACTATTTTGTAAGTGGTTTTCTTTTACTTTTGTTATTTTTCCGGTCGGACCGCAGGGCAGTACCCAAAATATCAATCGCATAAATATATGACCGATGTTGTTATAAGAATTAAGCTTACATTTACATACATAAAATTAAAACCCTGTTCAGCTTTTTGCAGAAACAGGGTTTTTAACTATTATTAAATTATTTATAGAATAAGGCGTTTGTTTGCGGTTTTGAAAATCTGTAAACACTCATTTCTATACCAAGAGCTAAATAAATGCAAAGTGATGACGAGCCGCCTGCAGAGAAGAGAGGCAGTGTAATACCGATACTCGGTAAAATACTTAACTCCATACCAATATTAACAAACATTTGCGCAAAAAGCATAACTGATATGCCACTGCACATCAAATATCCAACATTATCTCTTGCTTTAAGACCTGTTGTCATTACCCTTATAATAAGCACGGCTAAAATAATAATAACTGCAAGCGCACCTATATATCCAAGTTCTTCGCCTGCAACGGTTAAAATCATATCACTTTCATTAACAGGAACTGAACCGCTTTGAGTCATACTGCCGTGAAGGTATCCTTCACCTATCCAGCCGCCGCTTCCTAGAGCTATTTTGCCGTTAGTCTGCTGATAAAGCACGTCTTTATATTGTTCAGGATAAAACAGAGCAGTAATTCGTTCCCTTTGAACTCCGCTTATAATGTTAAGCTTCCAAGCTGCAGTAAATCCGACTATTATTGCACATATACCTGCAACAAAGTAGCCTATATTTACCTTGGCAAAGAACAGCATTCCTATAAACATTACAAGGAAAATAAGTGCCGATCCGGCATCACCGGTGAGAAGTACAAGACCTATCGGAATCATACCGTGAATAACGAGTGGGATAATGGTTTTAACTCTGTTTAATTTATCCTTAACCATATCAAGATGATATGAAAAAGATATTATAAATCCAACTTTTAAAAGTTCTGACGTTTGAAAATAGAATACTCCAAGATCAAGCCAGCTTTTAGCATCGGGTCTGTCAGGGTTTACGGCTTTACCAAAAAGCAGAGTAATCACCATAAGCCCAATACAGCCTGCCGCAACAATAGGCCAAAGCTTAGATATTATTTCATAGTCAATATTGCATACAATAAGTGCAAAAATAATGCCGCCCAAGGTTGAAATGAGCATACTTTTTACACCGCTTGCAATGATTGCGCCGTTCTTCAATGTTGAATATGTTGCGCTGTAAACGAGAGCAAGTCCATAGCAAGAGCCGATTAAAGCGGTGATAAATGTTACAAAATCAAGTCCGCTAAAAAATCCAACTCTTTTTTTCTTCAATTTTTATCTCCTTTGAGTATTAAGTTTTTACTTATTATATTAAAATATATTAATGCGCTAATGTCAAGTGAAAATTGTGTTTTTTGTGTTAAAATTAATTGTTGGAATATTATATAATATATGTTATAATAGATACTAAGTTAAATATTAATGAGGTATGTTATGTTAAGTGATATTGAAATTGCACAGCGTGCAAAAATGAAGGACATTAATGAGATTGCAGAAATGATCGGTCTTGACTCCGGGGGAATTGAGCCTTACGGTCATTATAAGGCTAAGATTTCAAATGAAACTCTTGAGGCACTTAAAGATAAAGATGACGGAAAACTTGTTTTGGTAACTGCTGTCAATCCTACTCCGGCAGGCGAAGGAAAGACAACTGTTTCTATCGGTCTTTCGCAGGCTATTAATAAGCTTGGCAAAAAGGCTGTTGCCGCACTTAGAGAACCTTCACTCGGTCCTGTTTTTGGCATTAAAGGCGGTGCCGCAGGCGGCGGATATTCTCAGGTAGTTCCTATGGAGGATATTAATCTTCATTTTACAGGTGATATGCACGCTATAACGAGTGCTAATAATCTTATGTGCGCTATTCTTGACAACCATATTCAGCAGGGTAATGAGCTTGGTATTGACCAGCGCAGAGTTCTTGTTAAAAGATGTCTTGATATGAACGACCGTGCGCTTCGCAATATTGTTTGCTCCTTGGGAGGTAAATTAAACGGTATTCCTCGTGAAGACCATTTTGTTATTACTGTTGCAAGCGAAGTTATGGCAATACTTTGCCTTTCAAGTGATATTTTTGATTTAAAGCAAAGGTTGGGTAAAATTTTAGTTGCATATACTTATGACGGCGAGCCGGTCTATTGTAAGGATATCAAGGCAAACGGTGCTATGACCGTTCTTCTTAAGGATGCACTTAAGCCGAATCTCGTTCAAACTCTCGAAAATACACCTGCCATTATGCACGGCGGTCCGTTTGCAAATATTGCTCACGGCTGTAACTCTGTAAGAGCTACTAAAGCCGCATTGAAGCTTGGTGATTATTGCATTACCGAGGCAGGATTCGGCTCTGACCTTGGCGCTGAAAAATTCCTTGATATTAAGTGCCGTTTTGCTAATTTAAAGCCGTCTTGCATAGTTCTTGTATCTACTGTAAGGTCTATGAAATATAACGGCGGTGTGCCTAAAGAAGAACTTGCAAAGGAAAACCTTGCCGCTCTTGAAAAGGGCAGTGAAAATCTTGCTGCTCATATTGATAATCTCCATAAATTCGGCGTGCCTGTTGTTGTTGCTATCAACCATTTTTATGCCGATACAGATAAGGAAATTGAATTTATTGAAAAATTCTGTAAGCAAAAGGGCGCTGATTTTGCCGTTACTAAGTGTTTTGCAGAGGGTGGTGCAGGAAGTATAGACCTTGCAAATAAGGTAATAAAAGCCTGCGAAAAAGAAAATAATTTCCGTTTTCTTTATGATATTAATATGCCGATTTATGAAAAAATCGAAACTATCGCAAAGGAAATTTACGGCGCAGACGGTGTTGAATATACTAAAGAAGCTAAAAAGAGTATTGATGAATTTATCAAACTTGGTTGCGATAATATGCCTGTTTGTATGGCAAAAACTCAATACAGCCTTTCCGATAATCCGGCTTTGCTCGGCAGACCTCACGGTTTTAAGATTACCGTTTCAAGCGCATCTCTTTCAAACGGCGCCGGTTTTCTTGTTTGTCAAACCGGCTCTGTTATGACTATGCCGGGGCTTTCAAAATCTCCTGCAGCTTATAAAATTGACATTGACGAAAATGGCAATACAGTCGGTCTTTTCTAAGGGGATACTATGAAGGAATATAAAACTCATTCGTATGAAGAAACTGTAAAACTCGGAGAAATGGTTGCCAAAAGCTTGCCTAAAGGTTCTGTTGTGGCTTTTCTCGGCGGGCTTGGTATGGGCAAAACCGCTTTCACAACCGGATTTGCCAAAGGACTTGGCATTGACGTTGATGTTTCCTCACCGACCTTTGCAATTTGCAATACTTATATCGGAGAGGAAAATACACTTTATCATTTTGATATGTATCGTGTTGACGGTTGGGATGACCTTTATTCAACCGGATTTTTTGACTTTCTTGAAACCGATGCATATATGGCGATTGAGTGGAGTGAAAATGTTTACGGCGCTTTGCCTGATGATACGCTGATGATTGAGATTGAACGTATCGGCGAAAATGAAAGGCTTTTTAAAATGTATAAAAAATCAGAGGAAGAAGAATGATTTTATCTGTTGACTCTTCGGCGGTTACGGCATCTGTTGCTTTGACTGACGGAAAAAAGGTTATTAAAAGTGAATTTATCAATGCAGGTCTTACCCACAGCGAAACGCTTTTACCTATGATTAAAATGGTAATGGGGGATTATAAAATATCTGACCTTGACGCAATTGCAGTTACGGCAGGTCCCGGCTCTTTTACTGGTGTAAGAATCGGTGTAGCAACGGTTAAAGGGCTTGCATTTAATGATAATATTCCTTGTGTCAGCGTTTCAACGTTAGAAGCGATTGCGTGTAATTTTCTTGATGAGGATTGCATTGTTTGCTCGGTTATGGACGCAAGGCGTATGCAGTTTTATAATGCTATTTTTGAAATAAAAAACGGCAAAGCGGTAAGACTTTGCGAGGATAGGGCAATTTCTATTGACGATTTGAAAAATGACCTTAAAAAGTATGAAAAAGTAATTATCGCAGGCGACGGCGCACGTCTTTGCTATGATAATTTAGGTATTGACAATATAATTTTAGCGCCTGAGGATAAAAGATATCAATGCGGTCAGGGTGTCGCCCTTGCTGCAGAAAATAAAGAAAAAATTTCAGCCGCCGCTCTTATGCCTGTTTATTTAAGGCTAAGTCAGGCAGAACGGGAGCTTAAGCTAAAAAAGAAAGACAAGGAGAATTAATATGATAGCATTAGGCAGTGACCATGCAGGTTTTTCACTTAAAGAGGAAATCAAAAAGCATCTTGACGAAACAGGAGTTGAATATGTTGACGTAGGTTGCTACTCACCAGAAAGGTTTGATTATGCAATTTCTGCTCAAAAGGCTTGCGATAAGGTAGTATCGGGCGAGTGCACGGCTGCAATTCTTTGCTGCGGAACAGGTGTTGGCATTTCTATGGCAGCAAATAAGGTTAAGGGTATTCGTGCTTGCTGTTGCAGCGATTATTTCAGCGCAAAATATACAAGGCTTCATAATGATGCAAACGCTCTTTGTATGGGAGAGAGAGTTATCGGGGCAGGTCTTGCAATCGAACTTGTTGACGTTTTCCTTAATACAGAATTTGAGGGCGGCAGGCACCAAAATCGTGTTGACCAAATAATGGCAATTGAAAAGGGCGAAAAGCTTTATTAATTGATGCCTCGGCGAGGATAAGCAAAAAATAATTGATTTCATTAAACAAAAGTTTAAATAAAAATAACAAAACCCTCCTTGTTGAGCACTCAACAGGGAGGGTTAATTTTATGTGTATGTTTAGTTGTTTTCGGCGTCGCTGAGCTTTTGACCCATAAGCACACCCATAACAGATGCCATCATAAGTCCTCTTGTCCAGCCGGAGCTGTCACCGAGGCAATGAAGCCCTTTGATATTAGTGTTAAGATTTTCGTCCATCTTAACCTTGTTTGAATAGAACTTAAGCTCAGGGCTGTAAAGTAATGTTTCAGTTGAGGCAAAGCCGGGTACAACAATGTCAAGCATTTTGATAAATTCAATAATGTTTGTCATTGCACGGTAAGGCATAGCTGCTGTGATGTCGCCTGCAACTGCGTCCTTAAGCGTCGGCTTAACATTACTCTTGTTAAGCTCATACTGCCATGTTCTCTTGCCGTCAAGGATGTCACCGAAGCGCTGTACCATAATGTGACCTGCGCCAAGCATATTAGTAAGTTCGCCGACCTTTTGAGCATATTCAATAGGCTGATTAAACGGCTCTGTGAAGTTGTGGCTTACAAGGATTGCAAGGTTTGTGTTTTCGCTCTTTTTATCTTTAAAGCTGTGTCCGTTTACAACAGCAAGGTCGTTATCGTAGTTTTCCTGCGCAACAAAGCCGCCCGGATTTTGGCAGAAAGTACGTACTTTATTCTTCCACGGTCTCGGATAACCGATAAGCTTAGATTCGTAAAGCGCCTCGTTTACTTTTTCCATAACTTCGTTTCTGCACTCAACCCTTACGCCGATATCAACAGTACCGGGTTTGTGAGCAATGTTGTGCTCAATGCAGAGCTTGTCAAGCCAATCAGCACCACGTCTGCCTGTTGCAATAACGATTTCAGGAGCATTGATGATAACGTCTTTACCTTTATCGTCAATAATTACGCCCTTGCAAACGCTGTCCTCTATAATGATATTCTTACATTCTGTTGAGAACATCATATCAACATCGTTGTCGGCAAGGAAATTTTGAATTTTAAGATAAAGCTCCTGCGCCTTTTCTGTTCCTAAGTGGCGAATAGGGCAGTCAACAAGCTTTAAGCCTGCCTTGATAGCATTCTTTCTGATTTCCTTGATAGCATCGCCTGTGTTAATTCCCTCAATCTTGGTGTCCGCACCGAATTCAAGATAAATCTTGTCCGTATAGTTGATAAGTTCCTGAGCAAAGTCCTCACCGATAAGCATTGGCAAATCTCCGCCGACTTCATAGCTTAAGCTTAATTTACCGTCAGAGAATGCGCCCGCGCCTGAAAATCCTGTTGTAATTGCACAGCTCGGCTTGCAGTTTACGCAGTGACCGACCTCAGCCTTAGGACAATGACGCTTTTCAACAGGTTTACCTTTCTCGATTAAAAGCATTTTCTTTTTTGTGCCACGCTTGATAAGTTCAAGTGCAGTGAAAATACCGGCAGGTCCGGAACCTACAATTATCAAATCGTAATTCATATATATACTCCTTTTTTTGCAAAAAAATAAAGCCGTGCTGCAATAGCTCGACTTAAGTTTCATGTCTTATTATTATCTATTGCACATTATATTAGCATATTTGAAATAGTTTGTCAATACAAGAGGCAGCTTTGTTTTAATTATTGTTGCATATAAAATAATAATCTGTTATAATTTATTTGTAATATTATTTTTTACGAGGATTTTAATGGAACAGAGTAAGTCAATTAAAGAAATACTTGATACATACGGCAAGTATACAGGCCTTACCATGGGCACATCTATGAAGCCGCTTATTCACGAACAGCGTGATAATATTATTGTCGTTAAAAATAAAGGCAGGTTAAAAAAATATGACGTTCCTGTTTATGTAACAAAGCAGGGAAAGTATATTATGCACCGCATTGTTAAGGTGTGCGATGACCATTATGTTATTGTAGGCGATAATTTAATCAAAAAGGAATATGTAACAGACGATATGATTTGCGGTGTGCTTGTGGGTTTTTATAAAGACGGCAAAAAATATATCGATTGCCAAAACTCTAAGGCATATAAGCTTTATTCCAAGATTTGGGTTGCTCTTTTGCCTGTTCGCCCTTTTATTCTTCTTTTCCCAAGAGGAATTAATTGGATTAAAAGGCATATTTTCAAAAAGAGGTGACGTTTATTTATGGCTAAAAAAATCCGCAAAAAGGATAAAAATGTTCTTAAATGGATGTTCACTGTTTGCAAAAAGCAGGTACCGTTGATGATTTTGCTTGTTGTTCTTAATGCAATTTATGGCGTTTCATCTGTTTTTTTTGCTAAGTTTTCTAAAAACATTATTGACGGTGCAACCCAGGCAAAGGATTTCAATATTGTCATTAAATTTGCACTTTGTATGCTCGGTTTGGTAGTATTTCAAATGGCTTTGAATATTACTAAAAACAGCTTGAGCGAGCGCTGCAGTGCAAGGCTTGAGATGATACTTAAAAAGTATATTCTTGATTTGGTGATTAAAAAGGATTATCAAAAGGTAACTACGTTTCATACAGGTGATTTGCAAAACCGTATGTTTAATGATGCCACTCTTGTTGCATCGGGATTTACAACAATTATTCCCGAATCGGCTTTCTTCGGCGCAAAGCTTTTGAGTGCGCTTATTTATTTAATTATCATTGATAAGATTTTTGCACTTATATTTATTGTCGGCGGCTGTACTGTTTTTATCATTACCCGCTTTTTCAGAAAAACGCTTAAAAGGCTTCATAAAAAAGTGCAGGAAACAGAGGGAAAAACACGTTCCTTTATTCAGGAAATCTTGTCAAATATTCTTGTTATTAAGGCTTTTTCGGTTGAAAACAGAATTAATGAAACTACAGATGAACTTCAAGATGATAATTTTAAAGCACGTATGAGAAAACGAAACTTCAGTATATGTGCTAATGTAGGTCTTGGCGCCGTTTTCAGTGTGGGCACTGTTTTTGCCATTGCTTTTGGTGCATACAGTATTTTGTTTAACGGTATGACGTATGGTACGGTAACGGCTATTATTCAACTTGTAAATCAGGTTCAGTCGCCGTTTGTTTCTCTTTCCGGTATTATGCCTAAGTATTATACCACTATCGCTTCTGCCGAAAGAATTATGGAACTTGACGATTTGCCGAATGAAAAAGAAATTAACCAAAGTGATATAAATGTTTCGGCTACATATAAGAGCCTTAAATCGATTGAATTTGAAAATATTTCGTTTAAATATGACCGTGATATTATTCTTGATAACACCTCGCTGAGCATCAAAAAAGGTGATTTTGTAGCAATAATGGGCATTTCCGGTATCGGCAAAAGTACGCTTTTAAAGCTTCTTTTGGGTGTATTTAATCTTAACTTTGGTAAAATTTATCTTGATACAAACAACGGTAAAATCCCTATTGACAAAAATACACGAAAGCTTTTCTCTTATGTTCCGCAGGGCAATATGCTTATATCGGGAACAATTAAGGACAATATTACTTTTATTAATCCCGATGCAAGCGACACTGAAATTGAGGAAGCAATAAGAATAAGCTGCGCTAAGCAGTTTATTGATGAGCTTCCGTTGGGACTTGAAACCGTAATAGGTGAAAAAGGTTTAGGTCTTTCCGAAGGGCAGGTACAACGCCTTGCGATTGCAAGAAGTTTGCTTGCCGATTCTCCGATTTTGCTTCTCGACGAGGCTACCTCCGCTCTTGACGAAAAGACGGAAAAGGAATTTTTAACTAATCTTAAAGCGCTTGATAATGTTACTTGCATTATTGTTTCTCATAAGAAAGCTGCGCTTGATATTTGTAATAAAACCATTCAAATCAAAAACGGTAAAATTATAAGTGAGGGATAAATATGTTGCTTACTAAATGGGGTAAAAGGCTTGATAAAAATAATCCTCTTAGTGAATATCCAAGGCCGCAGTTCGTTCGTGACAGCTATATAAGTCTTAACGGAATGTGGAAATGTGCTTTTTACGGTATGCCTGATTGTGATGACGAAATGTTTAGGTACGATATTTGCGTGCCTTTTTCGCCTGAGTCTTATCTTTCTGGTGTTCACAGAACGCTTGAACCCGGTGAATTTTTGATTTATAAGAGAAAATTTGAAATTCCAAAAGGCTTTAATAAGGGCAGAGTGTTTATCAATTTCGGTGCAGTTGACCAAATCGCAACAGTTTTTATTAACGGCGCAGAGGTTGCAACTCATAAAGGCGGATATACACCGTTTAAATTTGAAATAACCGATTATATTAAAGACGGTGAAAATGAAATAAGAGTAGTTTGCCTTGATTTTTCAGATACTAACGAATTTTCACGAGGTAAGCAGAAAATTAAGCGTGGCGGTATTTGGTACACTTGTCAAAGCGGTATTTGGCAAAGCGTTTGGCTTGAATCAACTCCTAAAAAATTTCTTGAAAAGGTTAAAATTACACCCGACTATGATAATTCAACAGTATCGTTTGAATATTTCGGAACAAATGACGTTGAGGTGTCAATCTTTGACGGTGATAGATTAATAGCCAAAACAAAGGATACCTGCGTATCAATCCCCGATTTTAAATCGTGGTCACCCGAATCTCCGTTTTTATATAATGTTGAATTTTCAGCTTGCGGAGAAACGATAAAATCATATTTCGGTATGCGTAAATTTTCAGTCGGCACAGATAAAGACGGTGTCAAAAGGCTGTTTTTGAATAATAAGCCGTATTTCCATAATGGGCTTCTTGATCAAGGCTATTATCCCGACGGTCTTTTAACTCCTCCGTCGAATGAGGCAATGAAATTTGATATTGAATACGTTAAATCGGCAGGATTTAATATGCTTAGAAAGCACATTAAGGTTGAACCGCTTTTATGGTATCATTATTGCGATGTTAACGGCATTATCGTTTGGCAGGATATGATAAACGGCGGCGGCAAATACGGTCTTGAAATATCCGTTATTCCGTTTGTTAATATCACGCTTAACGATAATAATTATTCTACTTTTCACAGAACAGATAAAGAAGGCAGAGTTTTATATTATCAGGAACTTGAAGAAATTGTTGATACTCTTTATAACTGCCCTTGTATAGCATTGTGGGTTTTGTTTAATGAGGGCTGGGGTCAGTTTGACAGCAAAAAGGCTTATGACAAGCTTAAATCTCTCGATAAAACTCGTATTGTTGACTCGGCTTCGGGCTGGCACGATATGGGCAAGAGCGACGTTATTTCAAAGCATATTTATTTTACACCTATTAAGGTTAAAAAGGGCAATCGTGCTTACGTTCTTTCGGAATTCGGCGGGCTCGGTCTTAAACTTAAGGGCCACACCTTTAATAATAAAATGTTTGGTTATAAAGTCTTTTTCAGCCGTGAGTCCTTGACTGAGGCTTATAAAAGACTGTTTACAAAAACTATCATTCCTCAAATTAAGGACGGCTTGAGCGCTACTGTTTATACTCAGGTTACGGATGTTGAGGATGAACTTAACGGTCTTTTAACGTATGACCGTGAGGTTGAAAAGGTAGATTTTGAAACATTAAAAAAGATAAATGAAAGGGTTAAATTAAATGACTAAGGCAACTATTAAAACAAATAAAGGTGATATGAAGTTTAATCTTTATGATGACCTTGCACCTAAGACTGTTGAAAATTTTGTTACACACGCAAAAAACGGATATTATGACGGTCTTATTTTCCACCGTGTTATTAAGGATTTTATGATTCAGGGCGGCGACCCGACAGGCACGGGCTGCGGCGGCGAGTCAATTTGGGGCACTCCTTTTCAAGATGAATTTAATCTTGATGCAAGAAATTATTACGGTGCTCTTTCTATGGCAAACAGCGGTCCTAACACAAACGGCTCTCAGTTTTTCATTGTTCAGGCTAAGGAAGTTCCAAACACGCTTATTGAACAAATGGAAGAACTTAAGGATAACGGATATCCGCAGCAGGTAATTGATAAATATAAAGAGGTTGGCGGTACTCCGTGGCTTGATTTTCACCACACAGTATTCGGCGAGATAACAGACGGAACTGACGTTTTAGAGGATATTGCTTCAATTCGTACAGGTATGGGTGACAAACCTGTTTATGATGTTGTTATTGAAACAATTGAAATAGAAGATTGATTTTGACAAATTTACCCCTTCTCATTGGTTATAATTAATCATAGAGAGGGGGTATTTTTTGGTTATATATGTTGACGTTTTATTTGTAGTCAATTTTTTTATTACTTATTTGCTCCTCATTTCCACATCCTTTTTTGCAAAATCGGAGATTAAGCAATACCGTGCTGTATTTGCTTCCGTTTTGGGCGGTTTGTATTCTCTTGTCATTATTTTCGATAAACTGAACTTTCTTTTATCGGCAATCGGTAAAATTTTTGCTTCAATGCTTATTGTTTTTGTCGCTTTTGGCTTTATAAGGGTATGGACTTATTTTAAAAATTTTATCATATTTTATTTTTCAAACGTTTTTTTTCTCGGTGTGATATCTGCAATTTGTATGTTCTTTTCACCTAAGGGTATGACGGTTAAAAACTCAAACGTTTATTTTGATATTTCAGCCACCCAACTTCTTGTAAGTGCTTTTTGCGCCTATTTGGTTACATATATTATTATAAAAATAACAAATCGAACGCTTGCAAAAGGGGAAATATATTCTTTAAGTATATTTGTTGATAATAATGAATACAAGTTTTATGCTTTTGCCGACAGTGGAAATAAGCTTCGAGAACCGTTTTCCGATTATCCGGTTATAATAGTTGACAAATCAAAAATGCCTGAAAAATGCGAGCGTCTAATTCCGTGCCAAACGGTGTCGGGACAGGGAATGTTAAAAGCGTTTAAGCCGGATAAAATTATAATTTCAAACGGCAAAAATAAAATTGAAATAACAAAGGTTTACGTTGCGTTGTCAGACGTTAATTCAAAAAAATTCTCGGCTGTTTTATCTAATGAATTGATTAATATTTAAGGTGATTATATGTTGAATTTAATTAAAAAACTATTTTTAAAGTTGTTTAAAAAGCAAAAATGCTTCTATATTAACGGGCCGGAAACTCTGCCGCCTCCGCTTTCAAAAGAGGAGGAACAGAAAATAATGGACGAACTTCAAAACGGAATTGAGGATAACAGAGAACTTTTGATAATACATAATTTGCGTTTGGTGGTTTATATTGCAAAAAAATTCGAAAACAAAACCACCTCGACCGAGGATTTGGTCTCTATCGGCACAATCGGTCTAATGAAAGCCGTCAAAACCTTTAATCCCGAAAAGAATATCAAGCTTGCCACTTATGCCTCACGTTGCATAGAAAATGAAATCCTTATGCATTTGAGAAAGGTTAATAATATAAAAAGCGAAATGTCTTTTGATGAACCTTTGTCTGTTGACTGGGACGGCAATGAACTTACACTTCGTGACGTTTTGGGAACGGACCCTAACGATGTGTTTGAAGAAATTGAGTATGATGATGAAAAAAGACTTCTTCGTCAAACGGTTGCCGCCCTGCCTGAAAAGGAACGTAATCTTATGACGCTTCGCTTTGGATTAGACGGAAACGAAAGCTTAACTCAAAAGCAGCTTGCCGACAAAATGGGTATTTCTCAATCGTATATCAGCCGTCTTGAAAAAAGAATACTTCAAAAAATAAAAAATGAATTGAAGCGCTTGTCCGCTTAAGCATCAATCTAAATACCAAATAATTCTCTTTCGCATAGTATAAAATGTAAAATAATTTATTATGTGAAAGAGGATTTTTTTATGACTTTATATATAAAGGTAGGCTCGATTACGAATGCTCAGCGTTCTCAACGCTCGCTTAGGCAAAAAGGATATAAATCAATAATTAAAAAGCTTGAAAATCCGTCACCTCAAGACGGTTGCGGGTATATGGTTGTTGTAAACACTTATACAGAAGAGCCGATTTCAATTTTAATTAAAGAAGGTATACAGATTAGGGGAGTGGAACGAAAATGATTTATCTTGATAACAGTGCCACTACCAATCCTAAGCCGCAAGTAGTTAAAAATGCAGTAATAAGGGCAATGAATTATTATAGCTTTAACAGTGGCAGAGGCGGATATAAAGAAAGTGTAAACACTTCTGATATGATTTTTTCCTGCCGTGAAAAGCTTTCCGAAATGTTCGGCTTTTCGTCGGAAAATATTGCCTTTACACCAAATTGCACCACGGCAATTAATTTTGCAATAAAAGGAATTTTAAAGCCCGGTGACCATATAATCATATCTAATCTTGAGCATAATGCCGTTGCACGTCCTGTTTATGCGCTTTTTAAAAATGGAATTATTGATTACGATATAGCTGATTTTTCTTTTGATAAAGAACAAACAATAAATAATTTAAAAAAACTTATTAAACCTAATACAAAGGCAATAGTTTGTACGCACGCTTCAAATGTATTTGGCTGTGTTTTCCCTATTAAAGAGATAGGCAAGCTTGCACACGAAAACGGAATAATATTTATTGTTGATGCGGCACAATCCGCCGGAATTTTGAATATTGATTGCAAAAGTGATAATATTGATATCCTTTGCGCACCGGGTCATAAAGGACTTTATGCTCCAATGGGTGTAGGATTTATTGCTCTTAGAGATAATGTTGAGATAGGTACAATTATTGAGGGCGGAACAGGTTCAAATTCAATGAAACTTGCTCAACCTGATAATATGCCTGAAAGGTTAGAATCGGGAACACTTAATAATGTTGGTATTATAGGGCTTTGTGCAGGTATTGATTTTGTGGTAGGCAAAAGTGTTTCAAGTATATATAAACATGAAAAAAATTTAATGAAATATATTTACAAAGAACTTGCGAAAAATAATAATGTTACGTTATATACTCCAAGCTTTAATGATGCTTTTCTTGCGCCGATACTGTCGTTTAACTATAAAGATTATCCGTCGGAAAAAACAGCCTCTTTATTGGCTGATAAGAATATTGCATGCCGTGCAGGCTTTCATTGTTCAAAGCTTGCTCATACTGCTTTTGGTACTGACAACAGAGGAACTGTACGTATAAGCCCAAGTGTATTTACTAAATACAGCGAGTGTGAAAAATTTATTAATATCTTAAAAAAACTTTGAAAAACTCAAAAAAACTAAAATAATTACTTTATTTATTAAACTGCGTGTGATAAAATATAAATAATAGTAATTAATAAACGAGGAAGTCAGTTTATGATAGTTAAAATAACAGATACATTTAATAAAATTTTGAGTGTATTTTCAACATTTGGAATATCGGATGCATTAGATATTATTTTGGTTGCCGTGATTATATATATTTGTGTTCGTATTATAAGAGAAACGAGGGCTATGCAACTTGCAAAAGGATTTATTTTTATTGCTATAATTTATGGCATAGTAACTCTTCTTGATATGGAGGCTTCAAGCTTTATTTTTAAGGCGATTTTCTCCAATATTTTGATAATTCTTGTAATTCTTTTCGGTCCTGAGGTACGTAATATTCTTGAACAAATCGGCAAGGGCACAACAGCTAAGAGTCTTAAGTCTCTTATCCATCCGGGTGTTGCTGTCGACATTGCAGAAATATCAAATTGTATTGAATGTGTATGCAAAGCATGTGCCAATATGAGCGACCAAAGAGTAGGCGCACTTATTTGTTTTGAAAACGATACTCTTTTGGGCAATGTTATTAAATCGGGTACGGTTCTTAATGCAAAGGCATCAAGAGAACTTGTTGAAAATATTTTTTATCCAAAATCACCGCTTCATGACGGTGCTATGGTAATTCGTGACGGTAAGATTTATGCAGCTGGCTGCATTTTGCCGCTTACAAAAAAGACTGTTTCATCTGCACTCGGCACAAGGCACAGAGCCGGAATAGGTCTTACTGAGGAAAGCGATGCTTTGGCTGTTATCGTCAGCGAGGAAACAGGTGCTATTTCGGTTGCAAAGGGCGGTATTCTTCAGCGTGATGTTTCTTACGGCGATTTAAGAGATATTTTAACAACAGAATTTATTCCGTCAGGTTCCTCCGATGATGATAAAATCATTACCAAGCTTGTAAGGAGGATTAAAAAATAATGGCTGATAAAAATAAAAAAAAGAAGTTTTCATTAAAAAAGCTTATTTATAATGATAAATATCTTATTGTTTTTTCTATTATTGCGGCAGTTATTGTTTGGGTTTCAACTTCGATGAGCCTGTCACCTGAAACTACTAAGACCATTACCGTTGCTGTTAATGTTGATTTCAGCGATTCTGCTGCGGACCAACTTGGCATTAAGTGCTACGGTGACAGTAAAATTGATGTTGATGTTACTGTTAAGTGTAAAAAATATCTTGCAAGGGATATTACAGCCGATGACCTTAAGGTTCAGCTTCAAACTAATTCAGTCACTTCAAAAGGTAATTATGATGTTCCTATTAATGTAACTTCGGTGTCTGAAAATGCGGATTTTACAATTTCATCTTATTATCCTACAACATATAAGGCATATTTTGACGTCGAGGATGAAAAAACACTTGATATAAATTTGAATTATGAAAATAAAGATTTTATTGCAGACGGTTATGTGATGGGCGAAGCTCTTTTAAGTGAAAAAGTTGCAAAAATCAGCGGGCCTAAATCATACGTTTCAAAGGTAAAAAGTCTTGTAGCAAATGTCGATATCGCAAATAAACTTAAATCGACACAGTCTGTTGATATTATACCTACTCCTATTGATTCAAGCGGAAATACAGTCGATTATATTTCTGTTGATACCGAAGCTGAAAATCTTACACTTACCATTCCTGTTTTAAAAGAAATGACTCTTAATGTTACAAGTTCTTTTACAGGAAAACCTGACAATGTTGACACAAGTAAATTTAATGTTTCGTATAGTGTAGATAAGGTTTCAGCCGCCGCTTTGGCTGATTCGGGAATTAAAGAGGCAAATATCGGTAATATTGATTTTTCTCAACTTAATGTAGGTAAGAATACTATTAAGTTTGACGTAACTCATCTTGACGCAATTATGATTCTTGACAATACTAAGGAAATTACCGTTACGGTTACTGTTCCGTCAAGCTTTAAAACCAAAGCCGTTTCGTTTGACAAAAATTCAGTTACCGTTGCCAATGTTCCTGATGGATACAAGGCAAATGTAATTTCTGTTAATGCAACCCAGCTTACTCTTGTCGGCTCTCAGTCGAGCCTTAATAACGATAAAATAGGTGTCGGTTTGGTTGTTGATTTGGCTTCTTATAAAAGTGAGGATTTGTCAGAGGGCAGGGATTATTACGATATCACCGCCAATATTGAAAATTCCACGGGCTGTTGGGTTTACGGCAGCTATAAGGCTCAGGTTGAGCTTGTTAAAAAGTAAATAAAAATAAGTAACCCCCTGCATGGCTGTCCACGCAGGGGGGTGTTTATTTTAGAATGATTATAATATTTCATCAGAATCATTACTTTTAAAGCTTACAACTTCTCTTAGTTTTACATTGCCGTTTTCATCATTAGCAATTAAATATCCTTGCGATGTTTCATTTAATTTCAGAGGTATCAAAAACGAATAATTATTTCCTGATTTTTTTATTAAATAGGCAGTACATATATTATCTTTTGTTTTAAACTTAAAAGATGCATCTTCAATAAAAGCGTCTATATTACAGTTAATTACAGTGCTGGTTGTTCCGAATTGCGCAAAATTAAATGTCATTTCCTCGTTTGCTGTTTCTATATTTTTATGCTTCGCAATGTTTCCTTTAATGAAAAATTCTTTTGTGTTTAAATCATTATATGACACATAATATTTGTTCTGTTTGTCATATTTAAAGGAATTAAAAACTACGAGAGCAAAGTTGGTTTTTTCTCCGATAATTGCTTCTAATTCTTTGCAATTATAAATAATATCAGCTCTTTTTTTGTAGCTTTTTGAATTTATATAAAAAGAATTTAGATTAAAATCAGTTAATGATTTGCTTTTTTCAGATGTAACAGAAATATATAGTCTGTTTCCGTCAAAGTAATAACTATTCAAATTTAGCTCTTTGTTTGAAAATTGAATATTACTCTCAATCAAAAGATTTTCAGATATTACATTTTGGGTGGCAAGATCTACGCTTTCAACATTTTTTGCCGGTGAAGTATCAACTTGATTTTTTAAATACAACAGTAATAAAAATAGCTGCTACAATTATTAACGAAAAATAATTGGTCAAAAACATTTTCAAAGTCAAGATTTTAAAATTTTCATACAAAAGAAAGAATTCGGTACTGCTAACAAAAGTGTTTATCAAATCGTACAATAACAAAACCATTATAGTTATCGGTGCGGATTTTGAAAAAAACATTACAAGCATAGATAATCCGTAATAGAACACAGCTACACTTAAAATCTTAAAAAGAAACCCTATTAAATCATCTATGCAATAGAAATGCAAAAGTATCATCACTAAAGCATCAATCAAAAAGCACAAAAAATATACTATCGTAGTTTCAAATCGTTTTTTATTGCCGTAAAAGAAAAACACATCTTTCGTTTTTTCCGAGAAAAATATTTCCGCCACAAAAACACCTGTCCATACAGAAAACATCGGGAAAAAGAAAAAAATAATTTTTTCTATATCTATTACCATATCGTTGTTATTTAACTTATATATAAAAAAATTAAACAACGGCACAATCAGGTTAATTATCACTATGGGCAGAATCCATAATACGTGAATGGATTTCAGAAAGTATTTGTGCTTTTTTAACTCAGATTTTCTATAAAGCATATATAACCATCCTCTACTGTGGGAGCAAGCGGCAAAGCATCAATTTTGTTTAAACAAATAATTTTTTCATAGGTTTTGCCATCAATAAAAACCATTCCCATTGAATAAAAAGGAACATCAATATTATCAGTATTATCAACTGCAAAAACTTTTCCCTTTGCAACATTAGCTAATTCGTCACAAGAGTTAAATTGTGTAATAGTTCCATTTGAAAGAATCAATATTTTGTCACATAAAGACTCTATGTCGGTTATTATGTGCGTTGAAAGAACAACACATCTGTCTTTTTTTATTTCTCTGACAACTTTTTTAAAATTTAATCTTTCTTCAGGATCAAGACCTGCTGTTGGTTCATCAAGCAAAACAATGTCTGGATTTCCTATCAATGCCTGCGCAATTCCGAGTCTTCGTTTCATTCCGCCTGACAGTTTTTTTACAACAGTATCTTTTTTAGAAAAAAGATTAAGCGATTTCAACAGATTGTTGATTTCGTCATCTGTAATGCCATAATCCTTTAAATTTGCAAAAAACTGCAAAACTTCATACGGAGTAAGTTCATTAAAAATCTCAAAGTTTTGCGGAAGATAGCCAATATGAGTCAAATAATCATTTGTTTCTTTAACGCCGTCTGAATAAGTGATGCTTCCGCCGTTAAGTTTTTCTATCTTGGTTATGCACCGCAACAAAGTGGTTTTGCCGCTTCCGTTTCTACCCAACAAACCGTATGTGCAATTTTCAAGCTGAACATTGATATTATCAGCCACAACGATAGATTTGAATTTTTTATTAATACTGTTAAGCTTCAACATACAATCACCTCAATTCACATAGAAATTCCGAAAAACTTCTCTCATCAGCATTATCAATCAAATAACCATTTATTTTTTCGAGCTTTTTGCAGTCATTATCATTTTTTAAAACTTCTTCCAAAACAGGAATTGCTTTTTGTAATTCTTCGGAAGAATTCTCTTTTAAGAACTCAAAGTATTCGGGATAATTCATATAAGCGTTTACGGCGTCATATAACTCCATCTTGTTTGCACTGATTTTGGAAATAAAGCCCAATCTGTCTATATCGTCAATCGACGCAGTTATCATATAATCGTTGAAAGTTTTTACAAATTCAATATCTTCCAAATTTATATCGGGAATAATAAATATTTTCTTGATATTTGGGTTTTCTGAAACAAAAGTTTCTAATTTTTCGTTAATAGTATCACTATTATATGCATCGTTGAAATACGGATAATAAATCTGCGTTTTATCAACTGTAACACAATCAATAAACCCGCTTAACAATGTTAACGAATCACTTTTTCCTTTGAATTCGTTATTAGTTACGCTCTCCAAATTGCATTGCACTTTCTTCAAAGAATGGACAGTAACATTAAAATCAGTTTCATACGGGAGAGACAAATTATTAAATCCCGAATATGAGTATTTGCTATACATTTCGTTAAATCCAGGAATAGGATAAAACGCAAAATTCCCTGGAAGAAATGCAGATAAATAATTACTGTAATATTTATCGCAAGAGCCATGGTAATATATTTTTATCAGTTTGGATTTTGAAGTGTTATTTATCGTAAGATAATCCGAATCTCTGGTAAAATCCAACTCGTCATTGTTACCATCGGTGATTTTACTGATTTTATATCCGTAATATAAAGTGAATTTATATTCGTTTTTGTAATTATCTGTTTTAATCGTTGCAATAGCATTTAAATCATTTCTAAAATTAAATTCCAAATCATAACTATCAACCCTAAAATCAGCAGTTTCTGAAAGTTGCTCATTGTTCTCATAATATCTTTTATCTGCCGATACACCGGAAGCACTCAAATTCATTTGTGGAGCAGAAAACGGCAATATATATCCAACCAATGTTATTACACACAGGCAAGAACAAATCGTGCTTTTTAATATCTTGTTATTCTTTGAAATTTCATTATCGGTTAAACAGCAAAAAAGCAATGCCAAAAATATGAAAAATAATATTTGAGATAGCTTGTCCAAAGTTATTATATATCCCGAATGCATATTTGGAGTCCAACCGATTGATGCAGGGACCATATTGAAAAATTTAAGGGATTTTGTTATGTCTGTACCAGTTGAATTATAAACGCCGACAGAAAGCGAGTCCATAAGATTTGTTTCCGATATAGCTATAATAAGCATAATGATATATGAAACAAATCTGCCCTTTATTTTCGACAGCAAAAAACCAATAAATATTGCAGACAAAATGCACAGCAAAAAGTAAATTATCAAAACGACTAAAGTATGTATCACTAAAGAAACCGAAAACTGTTTGTTCGCAAAAATATAAATAACATTAAACAATAAAGCCTCTGCAAACAGCAACAAATCATACAAAAAAATTGATTGCAAGTAATTTTTGTATACACACTTCATACCTTTTTTGGTAATGCATATAGGCTCATAGTACCTATTGAGTTTGTAACAACATTCAAATGTGAAAAATATAAAAAATATTATTAAATAAGGCAATGTATATAATGTATTACCTAACATATATAATGATTGACCATTTACATCATTTATACAAGAAATAAATGAATACAATAAAAATGCAGAAAACGACAAAACCATAAGGCTAATCAATATCTTATAGAATTTATTTCTTTCTATCGACTTTTTTTGCAAATATAAATTAGTCATAAAATCACCACCAAAAGGATATTGAGCCTAAGCTCAATATCCTAAAATTATTAATCGTTATATATATATCCCCAGGCTTCGCAACCATATTTTCCGCCACCGTCAGGATTTAATTTCAAATGCCAATCTCGTTCAACTGATAAAGCACTTGTATTAGTTGAAGGACAACTCTTACCTTTTTTGATTGATTTTGATTTATCAGTGTACCAAACGCCACCCATTTTATATTTTGCAATAAAATGTACCGAGTATGCTGAATGTGATTCGTTATTTCCCCAAAACACCTTATTATATCCATACACGGTAGAACTTGTTGCGGATTTTTGTGCGGTTTTCAAATGTACAGTTGCTGCATTTGCCGTTAATGCTCCTATAGATAGTGTCATCATTAAAGCCATAACAACAGCAATTATCTTTTTTGTTAACTTCATAATTAAGCCTCCTTAATTCTATTTTAATAAATTGATGTACTATTTTTGCGTCAAAAAACAAAAATTATTAAACCATTGGAAACACCTCTTTCATCATAAATTTTATAAATTTAAATAAAGCTTTATTTAACAAAATATCCTCTCATTTATATAGTGTCGTTTTTTGGGAAAATGTGAACATTTTTTTGTAAATTTTTTCAAAAAAATAATGGCGGAGAAAAATCCGCCATTAAAATATTAGTTGTTAAAATGTTAAAGAGCCTGTTGTTGAATCAATTTTTTGAGTTGATAACAAAGACTTTTTTGCATAATGCGTTGCCTTAGCTCTGTATTGATAGCCTTTTTCAACTGCAACAGATTTGTTTAATGTATAACTGTTGCTTTCTGAAAATAAATCATTATAGGTTTTATAATTTGACCAAGAGTTTTCACTTGATTTTTTGCGCTGAATTATAACTTTAGTGAATCCGCATTTTTTTACTTCGTTGTTTCCATAAGTGTAACCTTTTATTATTAAAGTGGTTGCGTCTTTTTTTGCAATTCCTAATTTTCTATCAGTTATTAATCCGTTTGTATATGATGTAATTCCTATTGCGTAAGTATGTTCAAAAGATTCAAATTCTTCTTGTGTAAAATATGCATCATCGTTTTTACAGTCTTCAGCAAAAGCGTAATAAGGTGAAAAACAGCATACGGTCATAAGTATTGTTAATAATATTGATATAATTTTTTTCATTTGTTTTATCCTTTCTTTTATTTTATTGATTTTGCAAACTTAATTGCATTTTCCATAGTCGACTTTGTTAATAAAATATCATAGGTTGTCAAGCCGTCTTTATATGTTATTGACGAGGAATTATCATCATGCTCAAATACTAAAATATCCATTCCGTTAGCCTTTATCATTTTGCCGCCTTTTAAATTATTATATCCGCTGACACCTGTTGATTCAAATTCTTCAACCTCTTGATGAATTGTTAAATCACCTTTTTGACCGTTATATTCAAATTCAACATTTGCATCGTGTGAAAAGGTTTTATCAGTAGTTGTATTTTCCATCTTAGTTATTTTACAATTATCTTTAATTAACTCCTCAGGAAATGTAACAGGAGTAATTCCATAATCAGCAAGTTGCTTAGCAAAATCAGAATCTAACAAAGCATATCCATCTGCAGTAGTATCAGCGTTTTCCAAATTATAATCAATTTCCGCATTGTTGTCTATAAGCTTTGCAATGCTTTGAGGAATGTCAAAATTAAATTGTGCAGACGCTGTAACTGTTGAAATAAATACAACCATTAATGCTGCTGCAACTAATAATACCTTAGCCGGCTTTTTAAACTTAACCCTTTTGCCTTTAGCATTGCCTTTGACAGCTAATAACTCAAAGCATAGGTCAATATAATCGGTATCTAACTTATCAGGACCTTTGTCAACCTCCTTTTGTATAAGTGCTTTTATTTCCTCTGTTGATAAATCAGTAAAATCAGAATCTATCATTTTTTTTCAGTTTCTTTTTACTTAATTTTCTCTTCAAAATGCTACCTCCTATCTACATAGTGTCAGTTTATCGAAAAATGTGAACAATTATTTTATAAATTTTCAAAATTTTTTATTTTGGAATTTAATTTTTTCTTTAGTTTCTCATGCCGTTTGCGTATGGTGGCGTGCGTAACATTTAATTCAATAGCTATATCCTTTAGCTTTTTGTGTTTCCAATAATATAATATATATAATTCTTTTTCGTCAGGATTAAGTTGCGAAATAATATGTAACGCTTGTTCTTCAATTATTTTATCGGTCGTCATTTGGTCTATATAATCAGGATTATACGGTTTCGAATTTTCAATCACTACATCTTTTTCTTCATTATCAGTAAAAATAAATTCGTTGCGTTTGATTTTATCTTTCATTACTTTGTTTTTGTAATTGAGAACAACAGCGTATAACCAAGATTTATAATTTTTTATTTCAACACCGTTATTAAGGCTTTCCAGCAATGCAACATAAGCCTCTTGAACACAATTCTCTGCATACTCATATTCATACTCAAAAAATTGATGACAATAACGAATTAAATCTTTTCTGTATCGCTCGCAATCTTCCATTATTTTATCAATGGATTTTTCACTGCTGTTTTTTGGCTTAAATTTAATCAAAATATTCTCCTTAGATGAATAGTTACTTTTTATTAAAAAGGATATAAATATATTTGTCAAGGGCTTTTGCCCAAAAGCATAAAAATATAACCAAAATGCATTTTTTCTTTTGTTATGCTATTGTTAAATAATTTTAATTTTATGTTAAATTGATAATAAGTAATATTTACCTGATTTTTACTCATTTTTTACTCTACCTTGATTATATTTTAATCGACGTGTTTTATACTTTAGTCAACGATTTGGGAAAGGAGAGATAAATATGAGCGAAAAGATTAAAACGGTTTTATCATCAGTTCTTGCAATTTCACTTGTTGTATCTGTTATGACTGTTTCAGGTTATGCTTGCTTTGCAGGCGCAAAAAATGATGATATTCCTTCAATTCAATATTCAACCTCTGAAAATTGATATACCGTAAGCGGCTTTTGCCTTTGCTTGCGGTTTTCGCTTTATTTTGATTAGTATTATGAAACAAATTAATAACTCGCAAATTATATATACAGACGAAACAATAACAGTAGAAAACAAAAACACATTTAAAGAAAATATAACTGAATTCGTTAATAAACACGCAGAAATTTGGAAATTTATAAAATTTACATTTACAGGCGCTTCAACCTCGGTTTTGGAGCTTGCGGTCTTTTGGCTTTTGCAATATGTGATTTTTAAATCGCTTAACGAGGTTCCGGTAACAGATAATCAAGTTCTTTCGTTCTTAGGCATTGAGTATAAGGGCTATATGTATTCCTATTTCATTTCTGCGGTAATCGGCTATGCCGCCGCTTATGTTATGAACAGAAAGCTTACCTTTAAGGCAGACGCTAACCCTGTTCTTTCAACAATTCTTTATACAATAATGGTTGTTTGCACAATTGCCTTTAACACTTGGTTTGGCTCGTTCCTCGGCACTCTTATTAAAAACAGCGGTCACGACAGCGTATTTATTGTTCTTTTAACAAAGCTTATTGTTATGACGGTTCCTACGCTTTGGACGTATCCTTTAAATCGTTTTGTAATTCACAGAAAGAAAAAGGCTTGATTTTGAGTAGCAATATTTAATATAATTAATTTATAATATATTTTTGGTTGGGAAAATAATATGAGCTATAAGATTTTTGCGTGTGACCTTGACGGCACGCTTCTTGATGATAATTCAAATGTGTCTAAAGATAATTTTGATGCAATTGAACAAATGACAAAAGACGGTATTGAATTTGCACTTTGCACGGGCAGGACTTTCTATGAAATACCTCAATCTTTACGTGATTTTCAAAGCATAAGATATATAATCTACTCCGACGGTTCTGTTATATTCGATAAAAAGAAAAATAAGAACGTGTATGAGCATTATATTGATATGCAAACTTTAATCAGGCTTTATAATCTTTTGTCATCGTATGACACAATGATTGAATTTTATGAAAATAAAGAGCCAAAGACCGATAAGTCAAAGCTTAATATAAATTCATATCATTATTATAAAATTGATGAAAATTATATTGACGTAATTGATAAAACAAGAATAGGTATTGATGATTTATCAAGTGCGGTTGATTTATTTGATAAAACAGAATTATTAAATGTATTTTTTAAGAATTCGGATGAAAGAAAAAATTGCTTTGAAAAATTAAAGCATTTTGATGATATTATTTTTACTACATCAATGACTAATAATATTGAAATTACAGCCGAAAACGTATCAAAAGGCTCGGCACTTTCAAAACTCGGCGAGTTAATCGGTGTCAAAAGCAATGAAATAATTGCAGCAGGGGACAGTAAAAATGATTTGCCTATGTTTGAATTTGCAGGCTTGCCAATAGCAGCAGGAAATGCAAGCGATGAAATCAAGTCAATTACCAAGAATACCGCTTGCTCAAATAATGAGTCGATAGTTAAGTACATATATGATAATTACATTAAATAAGAGGAGAAAAATGGAAGGGAAAATACATTTTTTAAATACGGGACACAGCGATTGCATTATTCTTGAAAGTCATGAAAAAATTGCAATGATAGATTCTGCAGAGGATACTGATTTTCCTAAGGATAAGCCTCATCTTAATTTAAAAGGCTACGAGGATATAGTTGTTAAATATTTGTTAGATAATTTTAGTGATGAGAACGGAAACGTTAATATTGAGTTTGTTTTAGGCACTCATTGCCATTCAGACCATATCGGCGGATTTGATACTGTTATCAATCATCCAAATATTTTTGTTAAAACAGCTTATTTAAAGCCTTACAATGAGCAAAATATTTGCCGCTTTGAGCGTGTCAGATGGGATAATACAGAAGTCTATAATCAAATGCTTGACGCAATTAAAAAGAATAATGTTGAGCTTGTTGAGGAGTTTGATGAAATAAAAACCGTTCTCGGTGACTTTAATATTGAGTTTTTCAACGGCAAAAACAGAGAACGAAAAATCAAATTCGGCGAAAATGTAAACAGTGTCGGAACTCTCGTAACAATCGGTAAATCAAGAGCCTTTCTTGCAGGCGATATTAATTATAAAGCAGGTGACGAAAAGCGTATTGCCGATAAAATCGGAAACGTTGATTTGCTCAAAGTCGGTCATCACGGCTATTTATATTCAACTTCATTTTATTTTGTAAAGAAATTAATGCCTAAAATTGCGATTTTCTGCAATGAAATGAAAGGTGTTTATCCCGACGTTAAATATAAACTTAAAAACATTTCTCATTCAAAGCTTTATGCTACAATGAATTCAAACGGCATTATTGCTTGTTTTGACGGCGAAAATATCATTGTTAAAGAAAATATTATGTAGCCCAACCTCCGTGTAATGCTACTATTACACGTTATTACACAAAAAGTCTTGAGTTTAACTTTTGTTTTACTCAAGGCTTTTGTTTTGCTCAAAAATAATTAAAAGGAGCGATTTAGTCGGGAATTATGATATAAAATATGATTTTTGATATACGGTTTTAAAAATTCTGTTATTATATAGATGAAAGATGCACTTTCTAAACAAAATATAAAATAAATTGTAAAAATGCACAAAAATTATATTGATAAGATGAAATTTTTATAGTATAATAGATGCGTTATTAATTCGAAGGGAGCGTTTTTGTGTATGAGATACCCACAAATCGTTAAAAAAATGTCGCTTGAGCAGAAGGCTGCTTTTGTTTCAGGTTATGACTATTGGCATCTTGAGGAAGCGCCTGAGCTTGGTCTTCCTAAAATTATGATTACCGACGGACCTCACGGTTTACGTAAGGCTAAGGGCAAGGATTATGTTCCGGCTGAGGGTGAAGAAAAGAAAGGCGGAATTGGGCTTGGTAACTCTGTTCCTGCCACTTGTTTCCCACCGGCTGCCACTTCATCTTGTTCCTGGGATGAAGACCTCTTAAAACAAGAGGGTGAGGCAATGGGTCAAGAATGTTTAAAGGAAAAGGTTTCTACTATTTTGGGACCCGGTACTAATATTAAGCGTTCGCCTGTTTGCGGCCGTAATTTTGAATATTTCAGTGAGGACCCTTATCTTGCAGGTAAGTGTTCGGCAAGTGTTATTAACGGCGTTCAGTCAAAGGGCGTAGGTACATCCCTTAAGCACTTTGCTTGTAACTCTCAGGAAGCATTTCGTATGGTTCTCAATGAAGTTATTGATGAAAGAACTATGCGTGAAATTTATCTTCCTGCATTTGAAATTGCTGTTAAAGAGGCTCAACCGTGGACTGTAATGAATTCTTATAACAGAATCAACGGTGTTTATGCTTCTGAAAATAAGCATCTTCAGCAAGAAATTCTCCGTGACGAGTGGGGATTTGAAGGCTTAATTGTTACAGACTGGGGCGCATCTGTTGACAGAATCCCCGGACTTAAGAACGGTACTGACCTTGAAATGCCAAGTTCCGGAACACTTAATCAGCATAGAATCATTGCTGCTGTTAAGAACGGTGAACTTGATGAAGCCGTTCTTGACGAAAGAGTTGACAATGTTGTTAATCTTATTATGAAATCAAAGCCTGCTCTTGAAAAGGAGCATACATTTGACCCTAAGGCGCACCACGCAATTGCGCAGAAGGTTGCCGAAGGCTCAATGGTACTTCTTAAAAATGACGATAAAATTCTTCCTCTTAAGAAAGGACAGAAGGTTGCAGTTATCGGCGAAATGGCTAAGGCTCCACGTTTCCAGGGCGCTGGTTCATCTGTAATTAATCCGACAATGCTTTCAAATGCTTATGACGAACTTGAAAAGCTTGGCGTTGACCTTACATATTCACAGGGCTATTATAAATCTGCTCCTACTAAGAAGGATAAAAACAGAAAGAGCGATTCTGAACTTACTAAAGAAGCAGTTGCAGCAGCTAAGAGTGCAGATGTTGCAGTAGTATTTGTAGGCCTTACCGAAGATTTTGAGGGTGAGGGTTACGACAGAGAAACAATCAATATGCCTGCTAACCATAACGCTCTTGTATCTGCTGTAGCACAGGCTAATCCTAATACAGTCGTTGTTCTTGCAGGCGGTTCAGTTGTTCTTATGCCTTGGCTTAATGAAGTTAAAGGTCTCCTTAACTCAGGTCTCGGCGGCCAGGCAGGCGGTATCGCTGTAGCTAATATTCTTACCGGTGCTGTAAACCCATCTGGTAAAACATCTGAAACATATCCAACATCATTTGAGGCTAACCCGACATACGGCTACTATCCGGGCGGTCCTGTTACTTCAGAACACAGAGAGTCGGTATATATCGGCTATAGATATTATGATTCAGCTAATCTCGATGTTGTATTCCCGTTTGGATACGGTCTTTCATACACAACATTTGAATACAGCGACATTAAACTTTCATCTGATAAGATTAAGGATACAGATACTCTTTCTGTTTCATTTAAGATTAAAAATACAGGTGACGTAGACGGTGCTGAAATTGCTGAAATTTATGTTGCTGATAAGGAATCAACAATTTATCGTCCTGTTAAGGAACTTCGTGCATTTAAGAAAGTTTTCCTTAAAGCAGGCGAGGAAAAGGAAGTTACAATTGAACTTTCTAAGAGAGCATTTGCTTTCTATAACGTAAATATTAATGATTGGTATGTTGAATCAGGCGATTTTGACATTATCGTTGCAGCTTCAAGCCGTGATCCTAAGCTTACCGCAACAGTTAATGTTGAATCAACAGTTGAGGCTGAAGTTCCTGATTACAGAGCAACTGCTCCTAATTATTATAACAATGTTGCAAATATCACTCGTGATGATTTAGCCGCTGTATATGGTGAACTTCCAAATCCTGAAATTGATACAAATAAGAAGATTGACCTTTACTGCTGCCTTAATGATGCACGTCACACAAAGTGGGGCGGTAAGCTTTGCAATATGATTACTAAGATTATGAGCGGTATGGGTTCTGACGCTAACGGCGACGGCAAAATGCTTGCTGCTATGGCTACTCAAATTCCTATTCGTAACTTTATTGCTATGAGTATGGGAGTATTTTCACCTGCAATGGCTGAAGGTCTTCTTATGATGCTTAATGATGATGAATCAAGTTTTGTTGGCTTTAACAAAATTTTCTGGAGACTCGGTGGTGCTCTTACAAGACTTCCGGCTCTTCTTAAATCTATCTAACATATTTAAAAATTACAGAGACTTTCAATAATGTCAATACTATATAAGTATGTTTTAGACTAAAATTTAAACGGTGCAACTCAAAATGGGTTGCACCGTTTTTTTAAATCATAAAAAGGGCACTTGACTTATAAAAAGTCAAGCACCCATTACGTTTAGAGATGAGATGTAACTCAATCTCCGATAAAAGAATACCACAATATTATAATTTAGTCAATATTATATACTTATTTCCAACTTTGAATTATTGACGGATTGTCAAATATTTCATCAAGTTTTCTCATAAACGGAACAACATCGCCGTAGTCAAGTGCTCTGTGGTCAATAGCAATTGTGATAGGCAATATAAGTCTTATTTCTATTTTGTCATTTCCGTTTTCGTCTGTTACAACAGTAGGTCGTTTTTGAGCTGCATTAATAGCAAACGCTGTTGTTTGCGGAGGGATGATTTCGAGAAGGGCACACATACCTTTTTGTTCGCGATAAACCGAGCCGAGGTTTGAAATTGTTGTCGTACCTTGCTCAATGTCATGCTTGGTAAGACGCCTTGTTATAGGAATTGAATAGTAGTCTTTTTTAGCTTGACCGGAAAGAGTTTTTATTTTGTGCTTTCCTGTTTTTGAACCTACAAGCCTGCGAATTGTTTGTAAAATTTTGCCTTGCTTAAGACCTGTTAATGTATTATCAAGGGAAACCTCAAACATAACCTCGTTCATATCCGAACCCTTTGCACGCATAGCTGTATTATTAATAGCTTCTGTCATTTGCGTAAGAGTTTTATTGCCCATATCGTGCATATTAACTGTCATCATTAAACCTGACGGCAAAATCATTGGCATTGAAATGTCAATATGGTCAAAATAAATAAGCTTGCCTCTTACAAGTTTTCTGTTAAATTTAAGATGAGTATTCATCTTCGGCGCTGCCTTTAAGCCTTCACAAATTATTTTAAGCATAATTGTGTTGATAGTGATTTTCTTTGTCTTGTCGGTAACGCCCTCGTTAAGTTTTTTACATTCTTTAAAAAGCTCTGTAACATCAGCATCGTATGTCATAGTAGCGTGGGGGATTGTTTCCCAGCTTTCAGATGTCATATTTGATACGATTTTTCTTGCAATACCGAAATGCTCTTCTTTTACCTTTGCCATTTGATTCTCCTTAAAACTATTCTTTGATTTTTGAAATGATTGACGCAACACTCTCTTTAAGTGACTCCTTGGTATCAACTAAATAGTCTTTTATTTCACTGCGCTGTTTTTCCATTTCTTCACTGGTAAACGGTTCTTCATTAAAACGCTTTTTAAATTCCAAAATCAAATAAGGTCTGAATTTCGGATGTGCTATTTTAATAAGAGCCTTAGCTCTCTCTTTTAATGTTTTGCCCTTAAGCTGTGCAATACCGTATTCGGTAACAACATAATTAACGTCGTTTCTGGGAGTAGTTACCGCACTGCCCTCGGTTATTAACGGAACAATTCTTGATATTAAGCCTTTTTTTGCTGTTGAAGGCATAGCAATTATAGAACGTCCGCCCTTGCTCATTGTAGCACCCCTGACAAAGTCAACCTGACCGCCTACGGCTGAGTATTGGTTTAACCCTACGGTGTCGGATACTACCTGACCTAAAAGGTCAATTTGTAAGCAAGAATTTATTGAAACCATATTGTCATTTTGAGCAATGACAGATGGATTGTTTACGTAATTAATTGGGTGAAGTTCAACTGAGGGATTGTTATTTATGTAATTATTCAGTTTTTCCGAGCCAAACGCAGCACCCAAAATAGTTCTGAAAGGATTTTTGTTTTTCTTTTTGTTGTTAATTATACCTGCTTCAAGTAAATCAACAACACCGTCGCCGACAAGCTCGCTGTGCAGACCTAAATCCTTTTTGTCCCAAAGCTGAGCGCAAACCGCATTGGGAATACCGCCGATACCAAGCTGTAAGCAGTCACCGTCATTTATAAGGGAGGCACAATATTTTCCGATTTCCATTTCAGTATCGGATATCTCAACCGCTTTTACCTCCGGAAGCGGCTCGTCATGCTCTACAAAGCAGGTGAAATCCCTTATATGCATAAAGCTGTTTCCAAATGTACGGGGCATATATTTGTTCACTTGAGCAATTTTAATATCACAGTAGTCCGCCGTTCCTCTTGTATAATCAACTGTTGTGCCAAATGAAACATAGCCGTGTTCGTCCGGCGGAGATACCATAACTATGGTAACTCTCGGGCGTATGTAATTTTTAATCAAATCAGGAATCTCATAAAAGTGAGACGTTGTAAATTCACTTACACCTAATGAAATAGCCTTGCGGTTGCTTTGCGAAGCGAAAAGACAGTTTAATGTAAAATGACCTTTCATTTCAGGTCTGCACCAAGGTGAATCTCCGAGTGTGAGCATATTTACAATTTGAACATCATGATAATTTTGATAATTGTCAACCAGCGCTCTTTCAATTGCAAACGGTTCACCGCAACCAAATCCGGTTACAACCTTGTCACCGTCGTTTATAAGCTTAATCGCTTCTTCGGCAGTAGTTAGTTTGCTTTGATAAATTTCCTTCCAATTAGTCAATTTGTTACCTCTTAGTAAAAATATACTTCGTATAAATATAAACAAAATGTATAGTTAATAAACTTTTATATACCATAAAGTTTATTAACTTTTCTAATGTTACAACTTTTATTATAAAATGTCAATTATATTAATATTTATTTTTATAAATATTAACACTTTTATAGACAATATTCGTTAAATTTAAATCAATTGTTGATTATTACATTAAAAATATGTATAATACCATAGGTGATGGTTATGAATATTAAGGTTACCGATTATTGCACTGCATCTAATTCGAGCATGGGTGTAAATGAGGCAATTAAAAATATGCAAAGCGGAGATACACTTTTGTTTCCGACAGGGGAGTATCATTTTTATAAGGATTTCAGTATTCATAAGGTGTGCTATATGACTAATACCGACTCATTTAAAGCGCCTGATAAATACTTTGCAATTGATATTGAAAATAAAGACGGCATTACTGTTGATGGCTGTGGTTCAACATTTGTAATTCACGGTGATATGTGCTCTTTTGCTATGTTTAATTGCAGTAATATTAAGCTTAAGAATTTTACTGTTAAATATAATTCACCTACGAATTATGAGATGAAAGTTATCAAAAAATCAATTAATAAGATAACTTATAAAATCCCGTTGAAAAGCCCTTTTTATATTAAGGATAATAAACTTACTTTTTTTGAACAAAGTCCTTTTACAAAGAAAAATTATTATTCATACACAGCTAACGAGCAATGTTACTGCAATGTTGTTCACAGAGGTGATTCTGTTTTCAGAACTGTCCTTTCGCCAACTAAAACAGCGATTAAGATAAAAAAAGTCGACAACGATACGGTTGAATGTAAATATTTGATATCGCCTAAGTTTAAGGTGGGCGATGTTGTAACTATGTCACGCAATAAACTTCGTGATAATTCAGGCTTGTTTTTTGATGAATGTTCAAACGTTGACTGCGAAAATATAACGGTTAATTATATGCATGGCTTTGGCTGGCTTTCGCAAATGTGCGAAAATTTGAATTTTAAAAATATTACATTTACTCCTGCAAAAGGCTATACGGTTTCTTCTTTTGCCGATTTGATTCATATTTGCGGCTGCAAGGGATATGTAAATATTATTGATTCGTATTTTGAACATCCGCACGATGACGCAATCAATGTTCACGGCGCATTTTTAAGGCTTAAGAAAATCATTGATACAAATACTGCCGAGTTAGAGTTTGTTCATCATCAGCAGGGCGGATATAAAGCATTTTTCCCTGAAAATGAAGTGAAAATTTACAGGAGAGCGGATTTGTCGGAGCTTAAAGATGTTTATACCGTTGAAAGTACAGAAGACGATATTGATAATAAATGCGTTAAGGTTAAATTTAAAGAAGCATTGCCTCCGCTAAAGCCCGAACAGTTTGTTTTTGAAAACATTACATATAATCCCGAACTTACGATAAGCGGTTGCACATTTAATGCTATCCCTACACGTGGCATTTTATGCACTACTGACAGACCGTCTAAGATTTTTAATAATACATTTAAAAATATCTTAATGCCTGATATTTTTATTTCCTGCGACTGCAAGGATTGGTACGAAAGCGGTCCGTGCAGAAATCTTGAAATATTTAATAATACATTTTCAAAAAAGAACGCAGTTAAGCTTGAACCTATTTGCGTAAATAAACCTGTAAAAGATGTTCACAGAAACATTAAAATATATGATAATGAAATCGGAGAATAATTTATGAGCAAAAATATGATTATCGGTCAATCCGGCGGACCTACGGCTGTTATTAATTCAAGTCTTGCCGGGGCAATCGAATATGCTTTTTCAAGCAACAAAATTGACACAGTTTACGGTATGATTAACGGTATTCAAGGTCTTTTGGAAAACAATATTATTGACCTTAAAGAACGTTTTTACGGTAAGCCTTATGATATAAACAGACTTCGCTTAACTCCTGCAATGTTCCTTGGTTCTTGCAGATATAAGCTTGGTGATGATGAAAAAATATTTGCCGAAATTATTGATGTTTTAAAAAAATATAATATCGGGTATTTTCTTTACATCGGCGGTAACGATTCTATGGATACTGTTGATAAGCTTTCAAAGTATACGGCAAGTCATAATATTGATATCAAAATTGTCGGTGTACCTAAAACTATCGATAATGACCTTGTGGGTATTGATCATTCACCGGGATTCGGCTCGGCTGCCAAGTATATTGCACTTGCAGTTAAAAATGTTGCTTATGATACAAGTATATATAGTATTAAAAGCGTTCATATTATTGAGGCAATGGGTCGTAATGCCGGCTGGCTTACAGCTGCATCCGCACTTGCACGTGACGGTGACAGCGTTGCACCTCATCTTATTTATTTGCCTGAAATACCGTTTTCTGTTGATAAATTTGTTGAGGATGTTAAGGGTAAACTTAATGAATTTAACTCGGTTATTGTTGTTGTAAGCGAGGGAATTAAGGATGAAAACGGTAATTATATCAGCGCAAGGGGAGATAATGTTGACAAATTCGGTCACGTTATGCTCAGCGGAACAGGAGCTTATCTTAAAAGCGTTGTAGAAGAAAAAATAGGATGTAAAGTTCGTGCTTTAGAGCCAAGCGTGCTTCAAAGAAGTGCAGGTCATACTGCTTCAATGACTGATATTACCGAAGCATACAATTTAGGTGTTGTTGCTGTTAAAGCGGCGCTTGACGGTAAGACAGGCGTATTTTCTACTCTTCGCAGAATAAGCGATTTGCCTTATACTGTTGATTATTATACAGAGCAGGTTAGCGTGGTTGCAAATAATGAAAAGTTAGTACCGAGAAGCTGGATAAACGAGCAGGGTAACGACGTTACTCAAAAGATGATTGAGTATCTTTCACCCCTTGTTAAGGGCGTTCCGCAAGTTCCTTACAGAAACGGCTTGCCTGATTATATCGGTCTTTCACACCTTGATATTAAAAAGCAAAAATATAAAGACTAAAATAAACCGGAGTTGTCATTCGACAGCTCCGTTAATTTTTTAGTATTCTACTTTTAAGCCTTCCTCGGCTTCGGCAACCTTCAGCATAATTGCACATTCAATGCGCTTTCTGTGAAGCTCACAACCAAAGTCGTAAACGCCGTTTACGCTTCCTGTTGTGTGATAAGCATTTGCGGCGCAACCGCCGGAACAGTAAAGCTTTGCAAAGCAATCTTTACACTCTTTGTGCGAATAAACATTACATTCTTCAAATTGTTCAAGAATTTTTTTGTTTGTAACTCCTTTCCAAATGTCACCGAGCAAGAATTTTTCGTCACCAACGAATTGGTGGCAAGGGTAAAGTTCGCCTGTAGGAGTGACAGCCATATATTCTGTGCCTACCCCGCAGCCTGAAACTCTTTTTACAATGCAGGGACCTGCATCAAGGTCAATCATATAATGATAAAAAGTAAACCCTTTGCCGTTTCTGTAACGCCTAAGCATTTCGTCAGCTAAGATTTGATACTGTTCTTTAAGAATAGGTAAATCTTCTTCCCTAAGCGCATAAGACTCTTTTGGGTCAGACACAACCGGCTCAATAGAAAGCTCTTTAAATCCTAAATCTGCCATATGAATGATATCGTTTGCAAAGTCAAGATTATTTCTTGTATAAGTGCCTCTCATATAATAATCCTTTTGATTACGTGAATCGGCAAATTTTTTGAATTTATCAACTATTAAATCATATGAGCCTTTTCCGTTTCTTGAAACCCTCATGGCGTCATTGGTAGATTTTCTTCCGTCAAGGGATAAAACAACATTTCCCATTTCCTTGTTGCAAAAATCAATAACATCATCGTTAATTAAAATTCCGTTTGTAGTGAGAGTAAAACGAAAATTCTTATTGTATTTCTTTTCCTGTTCACGTCCGTATTTAACAAGCTCTTTGCAAACCTCCCAATTAAGAAGCGGCTCGCCGCCGAAAAAGTCGACTTCAAGATTTCTTCTTGTGCCCGATTGCTCAATGAGAAAATCAAGTGCTCTTTTGCCTGTTTCAAGGCTCATTAAGCCTTTGGGACCGTCGTATTCGCCCTTGCCTGCAAAACAATATTTGCAAGCTAAATTGCAGTCGTGAGCAACATGAAGGCAAATAGCTTTTATAACGCCCTGTCTTTTTTTAAACTGTTTTGCCGTAGCTTCAAAGGTATCCTGCGCAAAAAGCCTGCCGTCAGCCTTAAGTGCCTCTATATCATCAAAGCAAAGCTCAATATCCTTTTCGGTTACGTCATCATCGTTTTTGTATTTATCTAGTATGTATTTTTTTATTTCGTCTTTTGTGTGTGATTCATACATAGTTATAATATCATACGTTGCCTCGTCAACCGAGTGAACGCAACCGCTGTTTTGGTCAAGAATGATATTATAGCCGTTCATTTTATAAGCGTGTATCATTAAATTACTCCATAGTTTTATTTCAATGAAAAAGGTGGGACAAAAGCCCACCTTGGTTTCATCTATTTACTTCTTAAGCTGTTCGCATTTCTGGTTAGCTACTGAACAAGAAGTCTTGCTTGCTGATTGGCAAGATGTCTGACATTCGCCGCAGCCGCCTTTTTTAGCTGATTCGCAAAGATTGCGTGAGCTTAAAGTGTTGATTCTCTTCAAAAGAAACACCTCTTTCTTAAATTTATATTGTTATTTTACATTAATATTGCGTCTTTGTCAATATTTTTAACGGCAGTAAATTGCTGTCTGATAATATATTTACTCCGTTTTTGTATAATTCCTTAATTTGAGTAATTAATTCCTTGCTTATAACCTCTCCCGGGGCAATAATCGGACTCCCCGGTGGATAGGCATAAACATATTCTCCCGAAATTTTGTTTTCCGCCGTATTTAAGTCTGTTTCTGTTGTGTTTTCAATTTCAAAAATTTCGCATTTCTTTATCGGCAGACTTGGTTTTTGTAACTCAATTTTCTTTGCTTTTCTTTTTTCTAAGCTCGATAGTGCGTTTATTAATTTTTCAAAGCCGCTTTTTGTATCACATACTGTTGAAATTAAAATCACATATTTAAGGCTGTCACTCTCAACCTCAATGCCGTATTTTCTTAAATGATTTGAAAGTTCAAAACCGTTGTAACCGTCAACGCTTAAAACTATGCGTGTTATGTCATCATTTTTCAATACGTTAATGTTTTTTAAATTATTTGCTTTATTATAAAAATCGTCAAGTAATATTTTGTATTTTTCAAAATCACTTTTGCTGTTTGACAAAAAATCAATGCACTTGTCAATTGATGCCATAATTACATAGCTCGGCGAACTTGTTTCATATATATCCATATATTTTTTCACCTTGCCGTAAAGGCTTGGGTTGTCAATATGAATAACGGCACTTTGAGTAAGCGCAGGCAATGTTTTGTGTAGTGATTCAATAACAATGTCGGCTTTTGGCTGCTTGGGTAAATAACTTGAAAAGCCAAAATGTGCACCGTGTGCCGCATCAATTATAAGAGGAATAGGGCAGGTGATATTGCTTACATATCCCTCATATGTCGGCGAGGTTATAACAATGGCGCAGGCATTCGGCGTTTTCTTGATGGCTTTGTCAACCGATGCTTGTGTAATTTGTTTATAACAGCCGAATTCATTATTGTATTCAGGCTCGATATATTCAATTTTAAGCCTGTTGATAAAACAAGCATTGTATACCGACTTGTGGCAATTGCGTGCAATTATTATTGTGCTGTTTTCTTTTGCAACTGCGCTTATTGCCGCTAAAATGCAACAGGTTGAACCGTTTACGCTTATAATGCTTTTTTTATAGCCGTAAAGCGTTGCTAAGCTTTCCTGCAAATTCTTTATGATGCCGGTAGGGGAGTGCAGATTGTCGAAACCTGATATTTCCGTTATGTCTATGCTGCTTGACGGTATGCCAAACTTGATATTTCTTTTGTGCCCCGGCATATGAAACGGATATAAATTGTTATCTTTTAATTTATTGTATAACTCCAACTTTTTCTTTTCCTTCTTTTAAATTATTGATTGTCAGCATTATGTATCCTGCAAATATCGGCACAATCTCTATTAATGCAGTTTCCTTGAATATGATGAGCATTATTAAATCTAAAACCAAAATTACGGCACTTATCAAGGCAAATAAATATTTCTTAGTAAGAAAAAATGATAAAAAAACATTTATTCCCATTATAACGGAAAAAGCAAGCGAACCTATGCAATGTGCTAAATATTGCGGATATTTGTTATAATCAAAATCGCACGTTAACGTCAGCGCCATTCCTAGAGCGGAAAGAAACAGCAGTATAATGTAAAATTTGTATTTCGTTTTTAAAAATGCAATTGATATATTTGTTGCAAGGGCAATGTATGTAGAAATTCCCCAAAGAATAAATATAGTATGGTGCTCAAGACCAACGGTAGACAGTGCACTCTCGTTTCCTCTAACCCCACATATTGTTAAATAATAAACAGTGATTATAACTGCTGTGATTACAGTTATTATGCCTATTGCTTTTCTCATTTTTAATTACCTTATTAATAAATCTATTACTTTATTAAAATTATAACATATATATGATTGACAATTCAACCAAGTTATGATATTATTTAATTAGTTTTTGAATATTTAAGGTGAAAAAATTGTCTGAATATAGGTTCTGCCCTGGATGTCCTCGCCATGTGAAATTAGAGGGCTTTTTTTATTTCACTTTTTAATTTAAAAATAGATATTTGAATTTACACAACAAAGGTTAATGCATTGCGTAACTGACAATTTTATATGCGGATGTGGCGGAACTGGCAGACGCGCAGGTCTCAGACTCCTGTGGATATTGCTTCCTTGTGGGTTCAAGTCCCATCGTCCGCACCAATATTGTTTAGTTTATGTTAAGTGTTTATGGCTTTGCTGTGTTTTTTGCTTTTGATTGTTAATTACACAAAATCGCAATGTTTAATATATCTGCTTAATGTTTATCGTGTTGATAAAAAATTAATTTATTTATATTTACTCAAATTTTCAAATTGGTGTAAAATATTGAATATTAATATTATTAGGAGTGAGAAACAATGGAATTCGAATTGATTTCAACCAGGGACCTGTTTGAAGATGACGATATTGTTATAATCAGCCGTATCGGAAAGGTGTTTAACGCCAAGGTTGAAATTATCGACGTTGCAATTAAAGATGAAAACGGCGATATTACCAGTATCATGGAAGTGAAGCACAAGATTTTAGGCTATTTATAATTGCTTAGTGATGAAAAGGGTTGGAATACTATCAACTTCTTTGATACTTTTTGTTATATGTTTGTTTTCATTTTCTGTTAATGCATTTGCTTTTAACAATAAGTATATAACAGATTCGGGCAGTTGGTATAAAAATGGAAATCTGATAAATATAAATAATGATGTTTTGTCAGGTCAGCTTTGTTATATCCTTGATGAGAACGATGCTTGTGCTTATTTTTACTTTTTATACAGTAATTGCGACGGCGATTATAAGGATGAGGACGTATCTCTTGAATTTAAAATTTCAAATAGCACAAATAAATATTTGTTTTCCGTTTCAAAATCAGGTGTAAAAAACGGCAACAAAAATATTTATATTAATTATGATTTTGATGATGTGAATTCTGAGTTTGGCAATGGGCAATTATTGGTTGGATTTGAAATGAAAAATAAAACCGATAGGTCTTCGCTCAATCAAATCACCTGCACATTCAGTGCTGATTCAAAAAACAGTTGTGTAATTCTTGACGATTGCGTTTTTGATATGCGTGTTTCAGCTAATAATCTTTCGCAAAAGAAATCCGGTTCTAAGTCAAGGAGTGAAAGAAAAGGTACAAATTCTACCTCTATAAGTGCGCCCAAAAACAATAATAAGAAAGCATCTAAGAGTGATACAACAAAATTTGTTATGAAGCATACGATTAATAATCATAACAAAAGTGACAGGCAAAATAAGAATGATAATAATTCGACTAAGTTTTCCGGCACAGGTACGACGTATGATGTAAAATCGCCTTCTTCGGTGTTAGAATCAGACGGCGGTACAACTCAAAGCGAAACTGTAACGTCCGATTTCTCAAAAAATAACGGCGGCAGTAATTTGCTGTACCCCAAGAAAAGCAAAATTGCTTTTAGAATGGCAATCTTTTTCGCTGTTTTGGGAATTGTAGCACTTGGTTGCGGTCTGTTTTTAAAAGATAATAATTTATCTGATAAAAATAACGATAATGAAAACTCTGATGGTAATGAATAATCTTTGCTACATATTTTATGATAAAAGTGTTGACAATCAAGCGGTTTAGTGATATTATATCTAAGTCGCTTGATAAAGCGCATTGAGTCTATGGGCCATTAGCTCAGTTGGTCAGAGCCACCGGCTCATAACCGGTTGGTCCGGGGTTCGAGTCCCTGATGGCCCACCATATATAGGGGTATAGCTCAGTTGGTAGAGCAGCGGTCTCCAAAACCGCGTGCCGAGGGTTCAAGTCCTTCTGCCCCTGCCAAAAAAAGCACCGAATTTTCGGTGCTTTTTTCCTTTATTTACGCTGTTTCACGGCGTTTTCACTTGCTTTTCTCATATAGATAAAATTACGGCGCACGGTCTTTTCCGTACGCCGCTTTTTCATTTTCTCACCGTTTTCTGTTCACTTTGTGCCACACAATCCACCCAATCCGTTTGGTACATCATCAAAAAAGCATCAATCACAATTCAAATCCGTTTGTAACGCCCATCAGCATATCCGTATTGCGTTTGACATAATACATTTCGGTTATTTCTGAAGTTGTGTGTCCGAGTAAGTCTGCCACCTGCCTCGGTGTTAATGCTTTTACCGTTCCGTCCTCAGCTCGTACTCCTGTTACAAGCTTTGTTGCGAAGGTGTGGCGCAAACTGTGTAAGCCTTTTTTCTCGATTCCTGCCGCATCGAGTATGGAATAAAACCGTTTTCGCAAGTTCAACGGTCTTGTAAAGTTTCCGTCTGCATCGGGTATCAATGGTGCATCCTCACCGAAATATCGCTCGTTGCGTAATTCGATAATCGCTTGTATTGCAGTTTCGTTTAAGGGTACGATACGCTTGCTTGAAGCGGTTTTTAGCTTGCCCACTACAATTTCCCGTCCGCTTTTCCGCTCTGTTCCGTCACGCTTTTGCGCTTCTTTAACACCTCTTTGAATGTGCATCACTTTCTTTTCAAGGTCTATGTCGCTGTTGATTAAACCTAACGCTTCTGCAGTTCTGAGCCCCGTGTTCAGCATAAGAATATATGCTGATGCTTGATTGTGTTTCGGCTTGCCTGAGGGGTACTTCTTGTATGCTTCCGTTTTGAATTTTTCAATTTCCTCATCGGTAAATACGGTTATCGTTTCGCATACGGGAAGCACTTCTTTGTTTTGCTTTGCAAGATAATTTGACTTTTTTATCGTCGGCACAGCGTTCATCGGATTCTTTTTTATGAACTCTTCACGCATAAGATAATCGAAGTATTCATTGAGCAGATTGTATGTTTGCTTGACTGTTGAGAATGAATATCCCTTGTCGGTCAGCGTACTAATCAGCCTCTTAATGTCTGCACCTGTTATGTTAGAAACAATGAGTTTACCCATGTAAGGGACGATTTGATTTTTGTAAATCTGCTCGTTGCGGTCATAGGTTACTCGCTCAACATTCGGGTACTTAAACACTTGCAGGTAATTAAGCAGGCTGTCTTTTACAGTCTTGTTACCCTCAATGGCGTCAATGATTTCTTCTTCGAACTTGGATATGTAGTCCGTCATTTTCTTGTTGACTTCGGCTTTGGTCGTGCCGGAAAAGCTCTTGCGTTTTCGTTCGCCTTTCTCATCCTTGTACCAAACCACGCCACCCCATCTGCCGTCCGTTCGTTTGAATGCATTGCCGTTTGTCAGCAGTTGTTTTTGCATTTTATCACTCCTTTCGCACACACAATATCACAAACCTTTTTCAATATCCAGACCAAAGATTGTGTGTTTGTTTTTATTACTTTAGCTTTAAAAAGCCGTCACAAATCGCCTGTAAGCCGTTTTTAGTTTTAGTCCGACGAGTTACTCTATTTTAGATAGAAATCGTCAATTTTTGCTCACAGCGTTGTCAAAATTCTTTGATTTTTAATCATCATACCGCAACGCCCAAGTGAATACGCAAAAACCTTGATTTTCTGCGAAAAACGCCCTTAACTGCATACGAATTTGGTATCATACGCAAAAGTATTACGAATTGAAAAGCCGACAGGCCTTGCCGGACGGCGTTTTCGGGCATTTCAAAGCCCGAAAATCATACCCCTTTATCCTGCTTTAAAATCGACGGCTTGAAAATTGCTCCAAAATCCACTCAAAAGAGCCGAGATTTCATCAAAAACCGCATCAAAAATCAATTACAAAAATGCAAAAGAAAAACAGCTGTTTTTCAACTTTAGGCTTTTAGATTATTCGTCATCAGCTCTTACAGTGGGGTACACTATATTTGATGAACTGTGTAGATATTACTTTGCTGTGCGTTTTCAAAAAATCTTTGAGTAATATCTATGTAACCTTTTTCTTCGAGCGACTTGAGCGTGTTTCTGCAAGTGGTCGGACACATATTGCACTTCTTAGCCATCTTAGAAACAGACCAAAAACTGACGCCTTTGCTGTCGCCAACCGAAACAAGAAAACAGTAAATCATAAATTCGTGCGGTGAAAAGTTTTCATCAAAGATTTTGTTCGGCATATAGTAAACCTTGCCGTCGGTTTTGTAATTTTTATTTGCGTACATAATTTTTATCCTTTCTTAATTTCTTTTTGAATCCACAACTTGAATTCATCTTTCGGTACAACAATTCTTGTGCCGATTTTTATTTTTGGAAAACCTTTTTCATTGACAAGCTCGTACGACCTTGTGCGAGATATTCCAAGCACCTTTGCAACCTGCGACACCGATAACATCATCGGTAGCTCATCAAAACTTTTATAACTTTCTTTCATTGCGCTGCCTCCTTTCGTATTATTCGAGAGATGCTTTTTCAAAAAGAAAAAAGCATAAGCAAATTTGAAAACAAAAACTCACTCAAAAAAAGTCCCTCTACTATACGGAGAAAAATTTCCATTTTGTTCGGGTGTTTTTCAAAAATCTTTACACCTTGTTTACATTTAATTTCACCACAGCAAAAAATACCCCTCTATAATACAGAGAAAAATTTGAGTTTTGTTGATGTGTTTTGAAAGAAAATTTACAAATTATTTTATAAAAACAAAAATTCTCACCGTTTTTATAGATGAGGATTCATTACCAGTACCATTATTTGTACAATTAACAAAAAAGTTTGTATTTGTTCTGTAAATATGGTATATTTAGTTTATATTAAAATATAATCAGGAGAATGAAAATGGACACTAAAAAGGAACAAGAGCGTGATGAGCTTCACCGTGCTATATGGGCAATCGCAGATGACTTGCGTGGTTCTGTTGACGGATGGGATTTCAAGTCTTATGTGTTAGGATTTATGTTCTATCGATATATAAGTGAAAATCTTACGAACTATATCAATAAAGGCGAGCATGCTGCAGGCAATACCGATTTTGATTATGTCGCTTTGCCGGATGAAGAAGCAGAGTTTGCAAGAGAAGACCTCGTAAATGAAAAAGGCTTTTTCATCAAGCCGTCGGAGCTTTTTTGCAATATCAGAAAGAAAGCACCTAATGATGATAACCTTAACGAAACACTTGAAAAGGTGTTCCGTCATATCGAGGAATCGGCGCAGGGTGCTGACAGTGAAGATGATTTTGCAGGCTTGTTTGATGATATTGATGTAAATAGCAATAAACTCGGCGGTACTGTTATCAAGCGTAATGAAAGGCTTGTTAAAATCATTAACGGTGTTGGTGATTTGCAACTTGGAGATTATCAGGATAATACCATTGACGCATTTGGTGACGCTTATGAGTTCCTTATGGGTATGTACGCCTCTAATGCCGGTAAAAGCGGTGGCGAATACTTTACTCCTCAAGAGGTCAGCGAACTTCTTACCCGTATTGCAGTTGCAGGCAAAACCGAGGTTAATAAGGTTTATGACCCTGCTTGCGGTTCAGGCTCTCTTTTGCTCAAGGCTGCTAAAGTTCTTGGCAAAGACGCTGTTCGTCAAGGCTTTTACGGTCAGGAAATCAATATAACTACATATAACCTTTGCCGTATCAATATGTTTTTGCACGATATTGATTATGATAAATTTAATATTGCTAACGAAGATACGCTTATTAATCCACAACATTGGGATGATGAGCCTTTTGAAGCTATCGTGTCTAATCCGCCTTATTCCATTAGATGGGAGGGTGATGACAACCCTGTGCTTATCAATGACCCTCGTTTTTCTCCTGCCGGTGTGCTTGCACCAAAGTCAAAGGCTGACCTTGCTTTCGTTATGCACTCGCTTTCTTGGCTTGCAACTAACGGTACTGCCGCTATCGTTTGTTTTCCCGGTATTATGTACCGTGGCGGTGCAGAAAAGAAAATCAGAAAATACCTTGTTGATAACAACTTTATTGATGCAATTATTCAACTTCCCGATAATCTTTTTTACGGCACTTCAATAGCTACCTGCATTATGGTGCTTAAAAAGTCAAAGAGCGAAAACAGCACTCTTTTTATCGACGCATCAAAAGAGTTTGTTAAGGTGACAAATAACAATAAGCTGACTGACGAGAATATTGAAAAAATCGTTTCAACCTGCTATGAAAGAACTGAAATCGAATATTTTTCAAAGCTTGTTCCAAATGATGCTATCGCCGAGGAAGATTATAACCTTTCCGTTTCAACCTATGTTGAGCAAGAGGACACTTCCGAAAAGATAGATATTACTGAACTCAATGCTCAAATTGCAGAGATAGTGGCAAAAGAAAACACACTTCGTGCAGAGATTGATAAAATCATTAAGGAGATTGAGGGTGAACAGTAGTGGAAATTGTTATAAATGTTTTATTGTCTATCGTTTCTTTAACTATTGCTTTGGTTGCGATTTTTCAAACTAAAAAGCAGATAGCACTTAGCAATAAGCAACTTTTATTTGATAGAAGATTAGAAAAATATATTATCATTAAAGACTTATTATTGTTATTTGCTAATAATCGTGAGCGTATAGTTGACAAAAAAGATTTGGCACGCTGTCTTGATTTTCAGTTCAGTCTTTTAACAAATGTATCATATTTATCTGACATGATTTTTGCAATTAAAGAACCATTAAATTCTGATAAACAGAATGTTTTCCTAACAAAATGTGAAATGCTTGAAAAATATGCAGTTGAGATTAGTCTTTTATGGGATAATGACATAGGTCAAATTTTTAGCGAATTTGTTAAAACATATAAAGAATTGTTAAATAAACTCTATCAACAACAAACACGTATCGATGGATTAAAAAAGCATAACGAAGAACAAAATGATATTAAGTATTTAATTGATTTGGATTCTTATGAAAAGATAACATTAGAAAACGCTAAAGAGATAAAATTGTTTGAAACGATACAAAACCTTGATGATATTTATCGCAGAATAATTAATGAAAATCTTGAACAAAAATTAATTGATGATTTAAAACTATAAGGATTAATTAAGATGACTAAACTTGAAGAACTTATAAATGAACTTTGCCCTGATGGGGTGGAGTATTTTACACTTGAAGAACTTGGAATATTTTATGGTGGATTGACAGGTAAATCTAAGAAAGATTTTGAAAAAGGTAATGCTAAATTTATTACATATATGAATGTGTATTCTAATCCAGCATTGAAACTTGATGTTTCAGATGTTGTAACAATAGGTGAAAATGAAAGGCAAAATTGTATTCAATATGCTGATATTTTATTTACGGGTTCATCTGAAACGCCAAATGATTGTGGAATGTCATCTGTATTGACTGAATACACTGATGAGAAATTATATCTTAATAGTTTTTCTTTTGGCTATAGATTTAATAATCCTGACAAATTTGATGTTATCTATCTTAAACATCTTTTCCGTTCTCATATGCTCAGAAAACAGATAGTTAAAACTGCAAATGGTGTAACTCGTTTTAATGTTTCAAAGGCAAAAATGGCTAAAGTTAAAATTCCTGTACCACCTAAAGAAATACAGTGTAAAATCGGCAGGATTCTAGACAATTTCACAGAACTTACGGCAGAACTTACGGCAGAACTTACGGCAGAGCTTACAGCAAGAAAAAAGCAATATGCCTTTTATAGAGATTATCTTTTAGATTTCAGCAACGAAGATGTAACAAAGAAAATCCCTGACATTGATTGCTCAAATGTTGAATACAAAAGGCTTGGTAATATTGCTATAATAGAAAGAGGTAAACGAGTAGTTCGTAATGATTTGTCACAAGAAATAGGTTATCCTGTATATCAAAATGCACTAAAGCCGTTAGGTTATTATACAGATAAAAACAGAAATGCAAATTCTGTCTTTGTAATCGGAGCAGGTGCTGCCGGAGAAATTGGATATTCTTATGTTGATTATTGGGCAGCTGATGATTGTTTTACATTTGTTTGTGATGATAAATTAAATCAAAGATATTTATATTTTTTACTTATGTCAAAACAAGCATATTTAAAAAACAATGTCCGTAAATCAAGTATTCCTCGATTGCCGAGAATTGCACTTGAAAATATGGAAATCCCTGTTCCACCTCTTTCGGTACAAGAAAATATTGTTAAAATTCTTGACCGATTTGATAAGTTAAATAACGATATGTCAGAGGGTTTGCCTGCTGAGATAGAGGCACGCAAAAAGCAATATGAATATTATCGTGATACTTTATTGTCGTTTGACGATAAGGCTTGTTCACATATTGTTAAAGTAGAGAGAGAGAGAGCTAACACGCATTAAAGCAATAAAGTGGCTTTCCATTCAAGATTTATTTAATTTGCGAAATGGTTACACTCCTTCAAAGAGCAAAAGCGAGTATTGGACAAACGGAACTATACCTTGGTTTAGAATGGAAGACATTAGAGAAAATGGTCACATTCTTAATGATTCAATTCAGCACATTACTCCAATTGCGGTAAAAGGCAATTTATTTCCGGCGAACTCGATTATATTGGCAACATCAGCAACTATTGGTGAACATGCTTTAATTACTGTAGATTCGCTTGCTAATCAAAGATTTACATATCTTAATGTAAAAAATGAATATTCAAATCAACTTAATATGAAGTATGTATTTTATTACTTTTTCAAGATTGATGAGTGGTGCAAAAACAATTTGAATGTTTCAAGTTTTGCTTCTGTCGATATGGATAAATTTAAGAAGCTGAAGTTTCCAATCCCACCTCTCGAAGAACAAGAACGCATTGTGTCTATACTCGACAGATTTGATAAACTTTGCAACGACATAAGCGAGGGACTTCCTGCCGAAATCGAAGCAAGACAAAAGCAGTATGAATATTATCGTGATAAGCTGTTATCTTTCAAGGAGAAAAATCATGCATGATTTTAAAGAAAAAATATATATAATTGCCTATGTGGATTTTTTAGGAACAAAAAATGCTATGAGTTCTGATAATTCGGAAAAGATATTAGAGTGCGTTAAGTTTCTGTATGATATGATAAAGCAAGATAAATGTGATATGCATTTAAATGATTGTGAAGTAAGGACTTTTTCAGATAATATTCTTTTAGCATTGCCTGTTGATACTAACAACAATGAAGAAAAACTTGTTAAACTAATAATTGCGTTATGCAGATTTCAATTTTTATCTTTATATAGGTATCAGCTATTAATGAGAGGTTCTGTCTCAATTGGAAAAATGTATATTGATGATTCTATTGTATGGGGCGAGGGTTTAGTAAATGCATACACTAAAGGCGATTATGAAGGTAAGCCACCATGTATATCGATTTTGTCGCATAAAACTGAAAAAGGTGATGATGTATTGACTTATGATAATGTTTCGATAAGAATATTGCCTAAAGTAAATACTTTTATTAGAAAAGTTGATGATAAACTAATTATTGATTATTTAGGTAACCAAGCTTTTAAAACAGTTAATGAATCTAATAAAGCTATTTGCGATACTATTACCACAAGTATAAAAGAGCAAATAGATAAATATAGTGAAGCGTTAGCAAAATGGAACTGGGTAAAAGACAACTTACAAGTAGAGAGGAAGTAAAGTTCATGAGCGAATATAATGTTGTAATGTCGACTGCCGAAAGCACGGTTGTAACTGAATATGAGCCACAGCAAACCCGTTCGGATGCATATCAAAGCGAGGCTGCACTTGAAAACGCTTTTATAAAAATGCTTACACAACAAGGCTATCAATATTTGAAGATTGACAGTCCTTCTGCTCTTATTGATAATTTGCGACATCAACTTGAAAAACTCAATAACTATAGTTTCAGCGACAAGGAATGGAAGCAATTTTTTGAAAACAAAATTGCAAATTCAAACGAAGGTATTGTTGAAAAAACAAGAAAAATTCAAGAAGACCATATTCAAGTTTTACGCCGTGATGACGGTTCTTCCAAAAACATTTATTTGATTGATAAAGCGAATATTCACAACAACAGCTTGCAGGTTATCAACCAATATGTTGAAGAAGGCGGAGCACATGATACTCGCTATGATGTTACAATCCTTGTAAACGGCTTGCCTTTGGTACATATTGAACTAAAAAGGCGAGGAGTTCCGATTAAGGAAGCGTTTAACCAAATCGAAAGATACCAAAGGGACAGCTTTTGGGCAGGTTGCGGACTGTATGAGTATGTTCAGGTGTTTGTTATTTCCAACGGCACGAATACAAAATATTACTCTAACACTACACGTAACGCTCATATCAAAGAGCAAAATGGCAAACGCTCAAAGGGTAAAAAGACAAGCAACAGCTTTGAATTTACCTCTTTTTGGGCAGACGGCAACAACAGAGTTATAGCCGACCTTGTTGACTTTACAAAAACATTTTTCGCAAAGCATACGATACTTAACATTCTTACTAAATATTGCATATTCACAAGTGAGCAGTTATTACTTGTTATGCGACCTTATCAGATTGTAGCAACCGAAAAAATACTGAATCGTATTGAAGTTTCAACCAATTACAAGCAAACAGGCACAATCAAAGCAGGCGGATACATTTGGCATACCACAGGCTCGGGCAAAACCTTAACCTCATTTAAAACTGCGCTTCTTGCATCAAAATTGCCGTATATTGATAAAGTGCTTTTTGTAGTTGACCGTAAAGACCTTGACTACCAAACAATCAAGGAATATGACAGATTTGAAAAAGGTGCCGCAAACAGCAATAAAAACACCGCCATTCTTCAAAAACAGCTTGAGGACGATACTTCAAGCATTATTGTAACTACTATTCAAAAACTTGATGTGTTTATTCAAAAGAACAAGGGCCACGAAGTTTATGACAAGCATATTGTGCTTATCTTTGATGAATGCCACCGCTCACAGTTCGGCGATATGCATACAAGAATAGTAAAATATTTTAAGAATTATCATATTTTCGGCTTTACCGGTACACCTATTTTTGCGCTTAATGCAGGCACAGGCTCACACCCTGATTTGCGTACTACCGAGCAGGCTTTTGGTGATAAGTTGCACACATATACTATTGTTGACGCTATCAATGACGGCAATGTTCTGCCGTTTAGAATTGATTATATCAACACCGTTAAGAAAAAAGACGGTATGACCGACAAGCAGGTTGCCGCTATCAATACCGAAGAAGTGCTTGAAGGCCACGAAAGAGTTGCCAATATTGTAAGCTACATTATTGATAATTTTGATACTAAAACAATGCGTAATGCTTATTACAGCCTAAAAGGACAAAGAGTAAACGGCTTTAACTCAATGTTTGCTGTCAGCTCAATTCATATGGCTAAAAAGTATTATCTTGAATTTAAAAAGCAACTTGAAGAGAAAAATAAAGATTTAACCGTTGCTACAATCTACTCTTATGCTGCGAATGAAGAAAGTTATGAGGACGGTATTCTTGCAGATGAAAGCTTTGATACCGAAGCACTTGATAAGTCATCCCGAGATTTTCTTGACAGTGCCATTGATGATTATAACAAGATATTCAAAACCAATTTTGATACTTCGTCAAAGGGCTTTCAAGATTATTACAAAGACCTTTCCGACCGTGTGAAGAACAGAGAAGTTGACCTCCTGATTGTTGTAAATATGTTCCTTACCGGATTTGATGCAACAACACTCAACACCCTTTGGGTTGATAAAAACTTAAAGCAACACGGTCTTATTCAGGCATATTCAAGGACAAACAGAATACTAAATTCCGTTAAGGCATACGGCAACATTGTTTGCTTTAGAGATTTGCAACAGGAAACAAACGATGCTATTGCTCTTTTTGGCGATAAAGAGGCAAACGGTATTGTCCTTTTGAAATCATATAACGATTATTACTACGGCTACGAGGACGATAAGGGCAAAAGACAGAAGGGTTATGAAGAACGCATTGCCGAACTTTTGCAAAAATATCCTCTTGGTGAGCAAATTATCGGCGAAACAGCAAAAAAAGATTTTATTATTTTGTTTGGTAATATTCTTCGACTTCGTAATATTCTTTCGTCTTTTGACGATTTCAAAGGTAATGAAATCTTAAAGCCGATTGATTTTCAGGATTATACGGGTACATATAACGACTTGTACCAAGAATTTAAAAAGCCTCAAGGTGATAAAGACAGTATCAAAGATGATATTGTTTTTGAAATGGAACTTGTAAAGCAAGTTGAAGTGAATATTGATTATATTCTTATGCTTGTTGCAAAGTATCATCAATCTAATTGCAAAGATAAAGAGATACTTGCATCTATTGATAAGGCGATCAGTGCATCACTTCAGCTTCGTTCAAAGAAAGAACTTATTGACGGCTTTATCAGTACAATCAATGTTGAAACAAATGTTACCGATGATTGGGGTAAGTTTGTCCAGGAACAGAAAAAGCAGGACATTGATGCTATCATCACAGAACAGAGGTTAAAGCCTGAAGAAACAATCAAGTTTATTGATAACTCTTTCCGTGACGGCGTACTCAAAACAACAGGAACGGATATTGACAAGATTATGCCGCCTGTGTCACGCTTTGGCGGTGGCGGTAAAAACCGTTCCGAACTCAAGCAAAAAATTATAGATATACTTCAAAAGTTCTTTGAAAAGTATAGGGGTTTGGTTTAAATCTTTGAGGTAAAGTTGTATGGATGATAATGAAATCAAAAGGCGGCTTGCCGGTCGTGCTGCTGAATATATGATGTTCAAGGACGATGAAGAAGATACCGAAGTTCCGGCAGACATTTCATTATCCGATAGTGTTAATGATTTTTCGGATCTTGAAGAGTCAAAAAATAAAATTCAAAGTGACATTCAAAGTGACAAATAAGATGTCACTTTGGGGAGCTGAAATAAAAATGCTTTTAGGTTTATTCCTAATTCATTTAACGAGTAAGGCGAGCGTATATACTAATCATTAAGTTGAATTCTAATCAAATCAATGTTATAATAAACAGATAAATCTTACGAGAAATTTTAGTTTTTAGAGGTGCTATATGGCACTTGAAAATATCGATAAAATGCCCAAAACAACTTTCAAGGCTGAAGAATTATAAAATTCATACCGAAAGGGGTTTACTATTATTTGTCACTGCCTACTGCAGTGGGGTGCATTATATTTGAGTTCTGAATACAATAACGAGAGATGTTTGTTTAGGAGGAAAAGTAAATGGGAAAAATTATTTTATATCACGGCAGTCCTAATAAGGTTGTTGTGCCTCAATTTGGCTTTGGCGAAGGCAAACATGATTACGGAAAAGGCTTCTATTTAACAGAAAATATTGAACTTGCCAAAGAATGGGCAGTTTGCAGACCCGACGAAACGAATGGTTGGGTTCATAAGTATAAATTAGATACCACAGATTTAAAGGTTTTGGATTTTCAAGAACACGATATTCTGTCTTGGCTTGCAGAATTGATGAAACACAGAGACGCTTCCGACTCAAGGCGTTATAAGGTTTTATCTAAAAAGTTTATTGCCGAATATGGTATTGATACAAGCGAGTATGATGTTATAAAAGGCTGGAGAGCCAATGCATCATATTTCTATATTGCAAAAGAATTTGTGCGTGACAATATTGATATTGAAATCCTTGAAGAATTATTATCATTAGGTGGACTGGGTATTCAATACTGTATAAAGTCCGAACTTGCTTATTCAAAACTTGCAGAAATTGAGGATGGACTTATTAGTGTTGATTACAGTGAGTTTAACGAAAAGTACAATGAAAGAGATATAATTGCACGAAAAAGGATGCGTGAACTTGTTGACTCCGACGCCAATAAAGTAACAAATGTGTTCAGCACATTATTTGAGAGGTGATTATAATGCCGGCGTATCCGGAAGCATATTTGAACGATGTTGTTGAAAATCAAGGCAAACTTTTTGACCTTGTATCACAGAATTTTCCTGATAAAGATACTTTTGACTTTATCAACACCTACATGACAAGTAAAACAAGAAAAAGTATTGATGAAGCTCAAGCCTATGTGAATACAATGAGCGCTCCGGAATTGTGGGATTATTTCTGCAAAACCGATGATTTTGAACTGAAAAACGGCAAGGCTATTGAAGGCTTTATGCCTGATTGGATAGGCGAATTTTATGCCTATTATCAGTGGTATTATAATATTCCGAGCAGCGAAGTAGTTAAAAAAATTCCTGTAAGCTTTTTGATGAAAGCATACAGCGGACTTCACGATTTGGAACTCGATTTAGCCGTTAAAAAAGTTGGTGCAGTACAATGAATATCGTTTGTTTTCATAATCCGGATGAGGAAAACGGATATTTAAGTAATTGGTATCTGAGTAGATTTACTGTAAATAATGTAAACTTTTCCTCAATGGAACAATATATGATGTATAAAAAAGCTGTATGCTTCGATGATAAAAACACGGCAGATAAAATACTTGCAACGAATGATGTTGCCGAGATTAAGGCTCTTGGCAGGCTTGTCGCAAATTACAACGAAAGCCACTGGAACGGTGTTCGTCAAATTGTTGTTTTTGAGGGATTGCTTGCAAAGTTTTCTCAAAATGAGGACTTGAATAAACAGCTAAAGGCTACAGAAAATTGTGTTTTGGCTGAATGTTCAGTTAAAGATAGAATATGGGGTATCGGTTTGTCAATGAAAGATCACAATAGGTTTGAAATTGACAAATGGAATGGACAAAATCTCCTTGGATATGCTCTTATGATGGTGCGTGAACGGTTGTAATCGCCTTTTTTAGAACAATGCTCATTTTTCAAGAGCATCAAAAAAGCATCAATTTTCATTAAAATGTAAAGACAAAAACGAACAGCACTTTCAAATCCTGAAAGTGCTGTTTTTATGCGGAATTTGAGGGGGACTGTATTTTAACACGCGGCTTAACTGAAAGCGTGCTTTTCGCTCCAAAACCACGAAATTCAAAAGTGCAAGCACTTTTGACAGTAAACAGTCCGGTGGACTGTTTACGCATTGAGTTGATTATAAAGCCCCAGCCATAGAAAGCACCGTTTTTCGGTGCTTTTTTTCTTTATTTACGCTGTATTACGGCGATTTTACTTGCTTTTTCCATATAGATAAAACTACGGCGCACGGTCTTTTCCGTACGCCGTCTTTTCATTTACACACCGTTTATTGTTCACTTTGTGCCACACAATCCATGCAATTCGTTTGGTACATCATCAAAAAAGCATCAATCACAATTCAAATCCGTTAGTGATTACTTTTTTTATCTAATTTTTTATTCTTTGTGTGAATTCATATATGCAGATTTAATGCTGTTTGGCAATTCATCAGGAATCAAACTTTTTATCCTATCCTCGTTTCCGTCTTTGATAGCCTCACTGTAATACCAACATTTGAAATTTAACATATCAAGCGTTTTATTCAACTTGGTAATCTCAGCTTCTACTTGCTTTTTTTGGTTTTCAAACAACTCTTTTCTTTTGGTATATGTTGAACTTCCTTCCATACACCAAGACATAAATTGCTTAATGTCTTTTATTTGTAACCCTGTTTTTTTCAAGCATTCAATTACACGCAATGCCTCAATTTCATTTTCGCTAAATTGTCTAATTCCCGATGTGCGATTTAATTCAGGAAACAGCCCTTCTTTATCATAGTAACGCAAAGTTGATACCGGTAAATCAAACATTTCAGATACTTGACCGATTGTATACATATTTTTTCCTCCAAAAAATAAAAAAACTCTTGACATAAAGTTAGGTTTAGGTGTTATTATTAATATAACAGAGAATAAAAAAATATTCAATAGCGAATTTTAATTTTTAGGAGGTTGAAATATATGGCAATCAAACAAACAGCCGGTAGAAAAGAATTAGGAGAATTTGCTCCGAAATTTGCTGAATTAAACGATGATGTATTATTTGGTGAGGTTTGGAGCAGAGAAGATAAGTTATCGCTTAGAGACCGTTCACTTGTAACAGTTACTTCTTTAATGTCGCAAGGTTTAATTGATTCCGCTTTTCGTTACCATTTGGAAAGTGCTAAGAAAAATGGAATTACTAAAGAAGAAATTACAGAGATTTTAACACATAATGCTTTTTATGCAGGATGGCCAAAAGCTTGGGCTGCATTTCGTATGGCAAAAGAAGTGTGGAATGATAAGAACGAGGAAACTGAAGATAATACGATTGAAAAACACGCTTCATCAATGATATTTCCGATTGGTGAGCCGAACGACAGCTTTGCACAGTATTTCAGCGGAAAGAGTTTTCTTGCCCCTGTTTCTAAAGACCAAGTTGGTATTTTTAATGTGACCTTTGAGCCGAAATGCAGTAAACTGGATTATGTAGCATAAGAGTGTATAGCGTGTCTGTAGTCTGATTTTTG
>OLSB01000352.1_pt1 | contig 54163 bp, 49 predicted proteins | sample 1672071 | NCBI WGS metagenome assembly OLSB01 (sample SAMEA3136642, study PRJEB25190) | human gut metagenome | biome: human gut; feature: human-associated habitat; material: faeces | place: Austria | collected 2013 | reverse complement strand
CAGGAGAGCCTTCTCTTGCTTCTTATTTGTTACCCATGTATTGTACCTCAACAAATCATTACCTGTAACAATTGTATGGGTTTGCTGCACGGCGTTTCGGTAGTTGTTGCATTGAACGGTTTCTCATGCTATAATATATGCACCGCAAAACATTAACGGAGGTAATTGGATTGATCAAAGTATTGTACGGCAAGAAGGGAACGGGAAAATCCGCAAGAATAGTTGCTCTTGCCAATGACTGCTGCCGGATCGACCCCGGGCATTGCGTTTTTATCGACAAAGATTGTGATCATATGTATGAACTTATCCGAGATATACGCTTTATCAACGCCTCTGAATATCTTATTGACGGTCCAAAGATGTTCACAGGTTTCATCTCAGGCATTGCTTCGCAAGATTTTGACCTGCAGGCAATCTACATCAACAGCTTTATGAAGCTTGTAAGACATCCGCTGGTCGAGCTGGAAGAGATGTTTGCATTCTTCGAACGCTTTACCGATTCGCTAAATGTAGACCTTGTGATTGCCGTCAGCAGCGAGGGTGTCGATGGCGATACACCGGAGTTCATCAAAAAATACATTATTTGATAAGCATTATGACAAGACAACAGCGGCCGTGGCTTCACATCCCGTGAAGCTGCGGCCGCGGTTTATTTGAATAATCTGTTTTAGAATTGAAAGTAAATAAACGGATTGTATCCTCCGGCAACCAGTGAAGCGGTGCTGAGCAGGAGAGACAACAGCACGAGCACTATATCCGCCCAATTACGCCAGTTCTTCCCTTCAAATCTATCGTACAGGTTCTTCATAAGCGGTGTTGCCGCTATTGCTGCGATTATAAGTATTGGCAGGTATGCCAACGAATAGACCAATGCCTCATGCGAGATTACGCATGTTCCGCTGAACATAGATACGAAGAATGCCCCGAGCTGCTCCATATTTGTGAAGTAGAACAGCACCCAGCACATATTCATATGGAACAGAGCATAGATATGCTGCAGCCAGTTCGGAAGCTTCTTGACCCACTTCAAAAGAAACAGTTTTTCAAGGCACAGCCAAACCGCAAAGTATGCTCCCCAGAGAACATAATTCCAGTTTGCTCCATGCCATAGACCGGTCAGCACCCAAACGATCGCAATATTGAGTATCTGACGTGCTTTTCCCTTCTTATTGCCTCCAAGAGGAAAATAGACATATTCGCGGAACCATGTGCCAAGCGAAATATGCCATCTGCGCCAAAACTCCGTGACGCTCTTGGCGATGAAAGGATAATCAAAGTTCTTTAGAAACTCGAATCCGAACATTCTGCCAAGACCTATCGCCATCTCCGAATAGCCGCAGAAGTCAAAATAGAGCTGGAAGCCGTAAGCGATTATTCCGATCCATGAACCGAGCACGCCGTTGGTCGCTGCTGTAATGCTGAGCTCTTTCCACAGCACTGCCATTTGATTTGCGATCAGCACTTTTTTCGCAAGGCCGACCGCAAAGATCTTTATACCCGAGCTGAACTGCGCTATGCTTTCCTGTCTTTCGGTCAGTGCTGCTGCAATATCCTTATATCGGACGATAGGGCCTGCGATAAGCTGGGGGAACAGGGCAACATAGGTGCCGAAGTAAAGCGGATTCCGCTGAGCCTGCGCATCCCTTCTGTACACATCAATGACATAGCTCATAGCCTGGAATGTATAGAACGAAATGCCGATCGGAAGCGGTATTACCGGGGTAGCAAAGCTGTTAAGGAACGGGAATAAGCTTTTTAATGTCGTTACGACAAAGCCTGTATACTTAAAGATGGCAAGCAGCAGCAGATTGATAACTACCGAAATTACCACTACCGCCTTGCATTTCTTTTCCTTTCCCCTGTTGTTTTCAATGATGAGTCCGAAGACATAGTTCATCAAGATGGAAAACAGCATCAGGAACACATAGAGCGGTTCGCCCCAGCCGTAGAACGCTATGCTGAATACGAGAAGTACTACATTCCTGTAGGTTCTGTTCGGTATCAGATAATAGACGCCAATAACCGCTACCAGGAATATGAAAATGAATAGCAGCGTCGAAAAAACCATCAGCCGATATTATCCTTCATTATCTTAATGAGTTCGTTATAGTTGTCGTTCACTAAATAATAGCAATAGTTTCCGACCTTGACCACAGTGGTCTTTTCCAGCTTGGCATTCTGATCCTGGCTGTAGCCCAATGTGAGCTTCAGTTGATCCTTTACCCTTGTGCATAGAATGTTGTATAGGGTGTCAAGGTATTCGGGATCATTGACCTCGAATATCGCTATCTCATCCGCATTAACGGAAGAGTTCTCGGACATATAGAATGCAGCCTGCTTGAGCTTTTCGGTTTTGATGCCATAGATCTCGAACATATCGCGTTCGCTTACCGGTACCATCTGTCCGAAATATCCGGTTTCGATGAGCTTGTTATAAACCTCGTTAACGTCTGCTTCCTTTGCGCCGGTGCCGGTGCAGGCACACGCAAAGCAGAGAGCAAAAGCTATTGCAAGAACGACTGCCAAATACTTTTTCATAATAAACTCCTTATAAACACAGTGGATTCAGTTATTTCGATTATCAATGAAACACGGGATGAGCAATGCCCTTCAGCTCTCTTGCCGCAACGCTTCTCAGCACCTCTGCCCATACATCGTATGCCGCATAGGTCTGATGAACATAATGATCACTGCTGTATTCATCCGGGACAAAGCCTTCCTCATCAATAAGGTGACTGGCAATATTTATGAACGGAATGTTCAGTTCATTGCAGATTTCGGCGATCCCACGGTTGAGCAAAAGAAGATTTGCATTGTTGAGCTTGGGCTTCTCGCTTCCCTTGTACATATACATTGCGCTGATAAAATAGAGCTTGATGTTCGGATTCTTGGCATAGATCCTTGAAATCAGCTCACGGCAATTATCAAGCGTTCCGTCAATGCCATAAATGCTGATATCATTAACGCCAAAGCAGATAATGGCCTTCTTAGCGTTCATCAGCTGCAGGGCATCCTCGATCGAATGCTTTTCGCCTCCGTATCTGGGATGCAGGCTGTCCTCCGTTACCGGCTCGAGCGCATGGCCGAAACCGTAGCTGCCTTCGCAGAAAAACCTGGTGTTGCCAAAGAAACCGGGGTCGTTCTGGAGCATCAATGAATTATAGTTTTTCCAGCCGAGGACTACAGAATCGCCCACAAAGCAAGCATCCTCAAACCATGCTTCACACTCGGCCTTGCTGAGTCCGTAAAGCTCGGTCGGCATGGTAAAGCGTGTCGGCAGGCCGTTTGTCTCGATATTGATATCATCGCCCACGGGTAATTCGGATGCAGTGCCCGTAGGTTCCTCTGTGGGCTCAGGACTTATATCGGCAGTAGGTGCTTCAGTTTCGGTATTTGTGCCTGTCTGCTGCGGAGTTGCAACAGGTGCAGGAGTAGGCGTGCCGTCCTCGATCTGAGGTTCGGAAGTCGGCTGTGCCGTCGGCTCGGGCGTACTGTTATTCTCTTTGGGAGTACAGCCCGCAAAGCAGAAGGCCGTCATCATTATCAGCGAAGCCATAATAATACTGATAATATTGATTATTTTTTTCATAATTATCCCTCTTTATGCATTCTATCCCAGCTCGCTGGGGTGTGCGAAACACACACTTGGTTATTTTAGCATCTTTATCCCATTCTGTCAAATGCTGCACAGCATAAGGATCGTGTCAAGTTCTTCTGGGAGAAATCAAGCGCAGGGATTGAGTTGCCGGAGTTTGACGCAATTCAATTATACCACAGGAGGACCTTCTCTTGCTTCTTATTGGTCACCCATGTATTGTACCTAAACATGCACAGCATAAAGTGAATGATCGCATCGGTATTATCCGCAACGGTTTCCCATGCATGTAATACAATTCATTACCACTCCTGTCGGATAAGCTGTCTATCAGCTTCCGGCATATGTTTCCATATATTTTTAATAATTGCACATAGCCCAAATATTGTGTGTTGTGCTTTTTTATTATGTCCGATATAATTAGTGCGTAAAAACAACTATCACGCCGTATTCGGTTACGATATGCGGCAAAGAGGTACGACTGTGGAAAAGAATAGCTATGAAAACATTCCTATAATTCCTCTCAGAGGATTGATAGTTTTCCCATTTACCCTCGTCAGCTTCGATGTGGGAAGGGATAAGAGCGTTGCCGCAATCGAGCTTGCTCAAAAAAACGAGCAGCTCATCTTTGTGTCTGCTCAGAAAAACCATCGCCAGAGCGAGATATCCAGTGATAATATCTACACGACCGGCTGCCTTTGCAGGATAAAGGCGGTATCTCGTCTCATCGGCGATACCATACATGTAACGGTAGAGGGTTTATCCCGGGCAAAGGTCGTGCGCTTTATTCAGCACGATAACCTGATAGCGGCCGATATTGTTCTGTTTGACGAAAGCGTAAACAGTGACAAAGCCTTGGCGCTGCGTCCGACGATCTCTGAAAAGCTGAACGAGCTTATCAACGCATCATCACGCCCCGGCATACAGGAATCCCTTATGCTTATCGAGAAGGCGATCATGTCCTATGACTATATGTTCAAAGCGGCCAATCTTATCATCCTCAAGGCAGATGAGCGTCAGCAGTATATCGAGCAGGAGGATTTTGAGCAGCAGTGCGTTATGCTCATCAGCATAATAAACCGCGAGATCGAGCTTGCAACCCTGAGCAAGCGCATAGACCAGCGGGTTAAGGAACAAATCGATAAAAATCAAAAGGAATATGTCTTGCGCGAGCAGATACGCGCGATCCGTGCGGAGCTTGGCGAAAATGAACAGATGGAGTCTGACGAATTTCGCAAGCGCCTTGCGTCAAGGGAATTCCCGCCTGCAATCAAGGCTAAGCTTGAAACCGAAATAACCCGTTTTTCCGCCCTCCCCCCGGGTTCGCATGAAGCTCCGTCGCTCAGGACCTTCATCGATTGCCTGCTGGATCTTCCCTATACCGAAGAAAGCACGGATAACCTTGACATTGAGAACGCAAAAGCGATCCTCGACGCCGACCATTATGGTCTTGATAAGGTCAAGGAAAGGGTTCTTGAATACCTTGCCGTTGGAAAGCTTACCGGCAAGGTCAACGGACAGATAATTTGCTTTGTAGGCCCGCCGGGCGTCGGAAAAACCTCAATATCGTCATCCATCGCAGCCGCTCTCGGGCGCAAGTTTGTTCGCATGAGTCTTGGCGGAATACGCGATGAGGCTGAGATAAGAGGACACCGCAGGACTTATATCGGCGCAATGCCCGGAAGGGTCATAGCGGCAATGCGTCAGGCAGGCACCATAAACCCAGTTATCCTTTTTGATGAGATAGACAAGCTTGCCAAGGACTATAACGGAGATCCTGCGGCGGCGATACTCGAGGTGCTGGACAGCGCACAGAACTTTGCATTCCGCGATCATTTTCTGGAGATGCCCTATGACCTGTCCAAGGTCATGTTCATAACGACTGCAAACGATCTCTCAGGTATTCCCCGTCCCCTCCTTGACAGGATGGAAGTAATTGAGGTACCGGGATATCTTGCAACCGAAAAGATGCAGATCGCCGCGCGCCATCTGATCCCCAAGGAGCTTGAGAAACACGGGCTCAGAAAGAGCATGCTGACCTTCCCCGTTGATATCATCCGGGAGATAATCGAGTGCTACACCCGTGAGGCAGGAGTCAGAACGCTTGACAGAACCATTGCTGCCATATGCAGAAAGGCTGCATGCGATATTTCCGTAGGCAAAAAGCGTATAAAGCTCAGCCATGCCAAGCTTCACGAATACCTTGGCGTTCCCAAATATTCCTATGAAGCAGCCGATGCGGAGCCGGAGACCGGAGTGGTCAACGGGCTTGCATGGACCAGCGTTGGCGGTGATACGCTTCAAATAGAAGTTGCGGCGCTCAAGGGTACCGGACAGCTCCAACTCACCGGACAGCTTGGGGATGTGATGCAGGAGAGCGCAAAGGCCGCTATCACCTGCATACGCGCTCGCTGCGACATGTTCGGGCTGGCTCCCGATTTCAATCAGAAGATCGACCTCCACATACACGTCCCCGAGGGAGCGGTTCCCAAGGACGGACCCTCTGCAGGTATTGCAATGCTGACCGCTGTTGCAAGTGCAGTCACCGGAATTCCTGTAAAGGCCAGGCTTGCTATGACCGGAGAGATAACGCTTCGCGGAAGAGTGCTTCCCATAGGCGGACTTCGTGAAAAGCTCCTGGCGGCGGTAACCGCCGGCATTACAACCGTGCTGCTTCCCGAAAAAAACCGCAGTACGGTATCCGAAGTGCCCAAGGATATCACCGATAAGCTTGAAATCATCTATGTAAATTCCGCCGACGAAGTGCTTGAGCACGCCCTTGTGCGTCAGCCGTTCGTACAGCCAATGATGATTCCGCAGGATACGGGCAGAACCGGTGCGCCGGCATAAGTGAATAATATCGGAACGGAGCAATACAGCTCCGTTTTTTTGTTCCGAATAATTTCAAAGGGTTCGGCACAATATATCCAAGTAATTTGGTTGGAATTGCTTGACGATATCCTAGTAAAGTGGTATGATTTGATCGTCCGAAGCGATAACACTAAGGGAGGTACGGGAATGAAGCTGTCCACCAAGGGAAGATACGGCATAAAAGCCATGGTAGACCTTGCTGTAAGCTACTCCTGCGGATGCAGGCTGTCCATCGCTCAGCTTGCCGACAAGCAGGGCATTAGCGCCGCTTATCTTGAGCAGCTTATCGGAACTCTAAAAAAGGCCGGTCTCGTCACTGCCTCCCGCGGTTCTCAGGGCGGATACTCGCTCGCGCGGGCCCCGGAACTCATCAGTGTCGGGGATGTTCTTAAGGCGCTTGAAGGCAGTACGACCCTTGTCGACTGCGTCGGCACCGACGGAACGGACTGCACCAACGTCTGCTCCTGTTCTGCAAGGCCTCTCTGGCTCAAGCTTCAAAGGCGCATTGACGATGTGCTTGATTCAACTACAATCCGCGATATGGCGGATGACTATATTACGCAAACTGAAAGGATGAATTAGTTCTGATGAAACGAGTCTATATGGATAATGCCGCGACTACCTCGCTGCATAAGGAAGTCTTGGATGCTATGATGCCCTATTTGACCGACATGTACGGCAATCCATCGAGCCTTTACTACTTCGGTCAGGAAGCTCATAAGGCCATCGAGAACGCAAGGCATCAGGTCGCAGCCGCACTTAACGCTGAGGATAACGAGATTATCTTCACCGGCTGCGGTACAGAAGCTGACAACATGGCTCTCAAGGGTATCGCCGACAGGTATCAGAAGAAGGGTAAACATATCATAACTTCTGCCGTTGAGCATCATGCGATTCTTCATACCTGTGAGTATCTTGAAAAGCATGGCTATGAGGTCACATATCTCCCGGTAGATGAATACGGCAGGGTCACTGCGCAGCAGGTCAGCGACGCGATCCGCGACGATACCATTCTTGTAAGCATCATGTTCGGCAATAACGAGGTCGGCACCATTATGCCGGTCAAGGAGATAGGTGCTGTCTGCCGCGAAAAGGGCGTGTTTTTCCATACCGACGCCGTTCAGGCCGTAGGTCATGTGAAGATCGATGTAAAGGACATGAATATCGACATGCTCTCCCTTTCCGCACACAAGTTCCACGGCCCCAAGGGCGTTGGCGCACTCTATGTTCGCAGGGGCATTGTTGTCCCTCCCCTGCTCCACGGCGGCGCTCAGGAGCGCAGGAAGCGCGCAGGTACCGAAAATGTTGCCGGAATCGTCGGGCTTGGCAAAGCTATTGAGATTGCATGCAGCGATATTGACGGCACTGCCGGCAGGATCGCCAAGCTCCGCGATAAGCTTATCGCCGGTATCCCTGCCGCCATTCCCGAAGTTAAGCTCAACGGTCATCCCACTGAAAGACTTCCGGGCAATGTAAACTTCTCGATAAAGTATATCGAGGGCGAATCCATCCTGCTTATGCTCGATCTGAACGGTATTGCCGCATCAAGCGGTTCCGCATGTACCAGCGGTTCTCTCGATCCGTCCCATGTGCTGCTCGCAATGGGCCTGCCGCACGAGATCGCACACGGCTCCGTTCGTCTCACTTTGAGCGATGATACCACCGAAGAAGATGTGGATTATGTGCTCGAGGTTCTTCCCGACATCGTTGCTAAGCTTCGCAGGATGTCACCGCTTTATAAAGGTTAATCAATCTACAGGAGGTTAAAGATATGTATACTGAAAAGGTCATGGATCATTTTGCACATCCCCGCAACATGGGAGAGGTTGAAGGCGCAAACGGCGTAGGCATGGTCGGCAACGCAAAGTGCGGCGATATTATGCAGATGTTCCTCAAGGTCAACGATGACGGCATTATTGAAGATGTCGGTTTTAAGACCTTTGGCTGCGGCGCTGCAGTGGCTACCAGCAGCATGGCGACCGAGCTCATCAAGGGCAAGAGCATTGATGAGGCGCTAAAGCTCACCAATTCCGCTGTTGTTGAAGCACTCGAAGGGCTTCCTCCTCAAAAGCTTCACTGCTCTGTTCTGGCAGAGGAAGCTGTTAAGGCCGCTATCGATAATTACTATGCACGCAAGAACGGCGAAACCGACTGCGAATGCAACTGTGTTAACTGCGGACACGAGGAAGAAGAACACGTCGAAGAAGAAGACGAATAACACATCAATATCATTAAACCGAGCCGACAGCCACTGTCGGTTCGGTTTATGCATGCAGATGACGATTTATGCTGGATTTTAAGCCTATTACTTTGGAAATGCTGCGCGAATTCAAAAAACAGCCATTTCCGAACGATTTGAGACTGTGCGATTATACTCCAGGCTGCATGGCTCTTTGGTCAAGCAGTTTTAATATGCTTGGCTGTATCAGGGATTGTGTGCTGTTCTGCCTGTCCGATCCCGAACCGGAAACAGTGCCTTACAGCTGCTATTATACGATGCCCGTGTGTAACGAAGATGGATTTGATGCCGCGCTGGACATAATTGCCGCAGATGCCGCAGAAAGCGGAAGACCGCTTCGATTCTGCTGTGTTCCCGAGGAATACATTGACAGGATCAAGCAGCATTTTGGACAACCCGTTGAGATCAGCAGCAACCCGACTTGGTCAGACTACCTGTATCCATATGAGAATTTCTGCGGCTATAAGGGAAAGGCGCTTCATGGACAGCGGAACCATGTTAATCGTTTTACGCGTGAGCATCCTGATTATCAATTTGTTCCGATGGCAAATGAAAATATCAGCCTTGCCAGACGATTCATGGTGGAAAACCGAAGCGAATTTGATAAGGATGAGGCATCAGCCGAAGCAGAGCTTGCGAACCTCAACTGTATTTTTGATGCCTTCGATGCGCTCGGCCTTTACGGCGGATTGTTATTTGCCGACAACAGGCTTCAGGGCTTTACCATCGGAGAACCGATCGGCGATACGCTCCATATCCATGTCGAAAAATCGCTTACCGGTTTTATAGGAGCTTACCAGGTGCTCGCAATGTGTTTTGCCGAGTCCATGAAAAGTGATCGTCTCATTTACATCAATCGTCAGGACGATGCCGGAGACGAGGGATTGAGAAAGTCCAAGCAGGGATATAAGCCATGTAAGATGCTGGATAAATATAACATTATTTATTCATAAAAATCCGGCAATGCAGCAGCATTACCGAATTTTTTGCGAATCAAATATTCTTATTGTCCTGCGGCCTTTATATTAGCCTCATGCTCCACATCGTGAAGATTGCCCACGTGTGACAGGCTGCCCGAAAAGAAGACGCAAATATGTCCTGTCATGCCGTTCTCTGTGAGGCTCTCGGAGCCGTGCGGATAGCACTGAATGGATGCTGCGATATTCTTATCGCCTATCTTAACTACCACCGGACGCTTATAGCAGTTGAACTCCCCGCCGCAAATCTTCATAAACTCTTCGAGCCAATCCTGACTTGTCAGCTCCATCTCGGCATGGTTTTCACCCCCGGAGAAGGTCAGTTCAAAAACCTTGCCTGTATTGCAGTCCGTTACCTCATAGGATTCTCCGATAGTGAGCAGTGATTTAACCGTATTCCACTCGACCGTTTCGCCCTTGACCGAAAGCTTTTCGGAGGTCGGGCCTATTGCGATATGGACCGAGTCGGGTATCTTTGCCCTTGGTGCATCGTTTGAGAACAGCTTGCGCATCGTCTCATATCCCATAACGCCGTCAACGGCAACCGATAGTCCAACATCACAGCAGCGCTGCTGAAATGCCTTAACAGCCTCCACGGTCATCGAGCGGTATGCTCCGGTAGGTTTATAGAAAAGATATCCAAGCTCAGCAAGCCGAAGCTGAATACGAACTACGGCCTCGCCTGTAGCTCCGTTAGAATAAACGCCTTCGTTTGCAGCTGAAGCCGGAACAAATGCGGCGGTAAGCAATATTACGCATAATGCAAATGATATTAGCCTTTTCAACTCTTTCCCTCCCGAATACTGAACGATGCCTAGTTTCGTTATCAGTATATCACATTCTTTTCGCTCTTGCAACTTAGATTTGATATTTTTGCTTATACTTGTGAATGAATATTTATTGTGTTATAATACAGAATGAGTAGGTATGAAATAATTTGAGGGAAAATATGGAACAAAGGATAATCAGCGTTGATGAACTTTCCCCCGCTTCGAAGGCCGGGCTGGATTCGGGCTGGACGCTCGTTGCTATCAACGGAAGCCCTGTTTGGGATGTAATCGACTATGAGCAGCTGACTGCGAGTTCCGAGCTGACGCTCGATGCAAAATCGCCCGATGGCAAGCGCATGCAGCTGACCATATACAAGGAAGAATATGAGCCGCTGGGTCTGAACTTTGAGAGCAGCCTTATGAGCCCCGTTCGTCAATGCGCCAATCACTGCATATTCTGCTTCATCGACCAGATGCCCCACGGTAACAGAAAAACGCTGTATTTTAAGGATGATGACTGGCGGCTGTCGCTTATCATGGGCAATTATGTGACCCTTACCAATGTTGGGGAAAGGGAGTTTGAGCGCATAATCGAGCGCAGGGTCGCGCCGTTGTATATCTCAGTCCACGCCACCGACGGCGAAGTTCGCAAATCGATGATGAACAGCAAGAACGCCGAGAACATCCTCGTAATGCTGACGAGGCTTCACGAGGAAGGGCTTTGCTTCCATTGCCAAATCGTGCTTTGTCCTGGATACAACGACGGGCCGGTTCTTGACAGAACGCTCAGCGATCTATATAAGCTGGCGCCCGAATGCCGTTCCGTCGCTATCGTACCAGTCGGACTGACCGCTCATCGCGATGGACTTGCCAAGTTGGAACCTGTCACCAAAGAAAAGGCACGCGAGGTCATTTCCCAGATCGAGACATTCAAACGCGAGCACGGTATCAAAGGCTTTGCATATGCTTCCGACGAAATGTATCAGTGTGCTGAGCTTGAGCTTCCGTCCTATGAAGACTGCGGCGATTTTGAGCAGATCGAAAACGGCGTTGGGCTATATAGAAAGTTTGAGCATGAGTTTATAGATGCGATTGATGATCTCCCTGTTCAAGACGAGCTTATCGAATTCTACTCCGTTTCCGGAGTGTCGATCGCGCCGCTAATGCAAAAGCTGTTTAACAGGCTTCTTCCGTTCAACATCAGCATCAGCGTTCACCCCATAGTGAATGATTTCTTCGGAAGGAGCATCACCGTCAGCGGACTAACCACTGCAAGGGATATTGCCGCGCAGCTCGATTGCAAAGGAAAGCCACTGCTGGTCCCCCATACGATGCTTCGCGAGAACGATGTCGTCTTCCTTGACGGCATGAACATATCCGATCTTTCGTCCAAGCTTGGAGTTCCCGTTTTTAAGGTTACTGCCGATGACGGATACGATTTTATCGGTGATATTACAGAAATAATTGAGAGTATGAAAGGTTGAATGCTATGAAACCATTAGTTGCTATTGTCGGACGGCCCAATGTTGGCAAGTCGACCTTGTTTAATAAAATAGTCGGTAAGCGTATTGCAATCGTCGAGGATACTCCCGGTGTTACCCGTGATAGGATCTATGCTGATGCAGATTGGCTGAATTATAAGTTTACACTAATCGATACAGGCGGAATCGAGCCGGAGAGCGAAGATATCATTGCAAAGCAGATGCGCCGTCAGGCAGAGCTTGCCATTGAGACCGCAAATGTCATAGTCTTTATAGTTGACGGAAGAGCGGGCATCACTGCAGCAGATGAGGAAGTTGCCGATATGCTTCGCCGCTGCAAGAAGCCCATCGTGCTTGTCGTCAACAAGGTCGATCATCCCAAGTTTGAGGATACCGTCTATGATTTCTATTCCCTCGGCATTGGAATACCCATCAGCATTTCCGCCGAACAGGGGCTTGGTATCGGAGACATGCTCGATGAGGTCGTCGCAGGCTTTGAAGCCATTGAGGATGAGGATGAGAACAAAAACATCGGCATCGCCGTCGTAGGCCGTCCGAATGTCGGTAAATCAAGCCTTGTTAACGCACTTTTGGGTCAAGAGCGAACCATTGTAAGCAATATCCCCGGAACCACAAGGGACGCAATCGACTCACCCTTCACCTGGCGCGGAAATGAGTACACACTTATCGACACCGCTGGCATCAGGCGTAAACGCTCCATCGAGGACGAGACCGTTGAGCGGTACAGTGTTATCCGTTCACTTGCCGCAATCCGCCGCTGTGATATCGCCTTGATAGTTGTTGATGCAGAGCGTGGACTGAGCGAGCAGGATGTTCGCATTGCAGGCTATGTCCATGAGGAAGGCAAAGCAAGCGTTCTCATCATCAACAAATGGGATGCTATTGAAAAGGATACCTACACCGTTGAAGAGTTCAAAAAGAAGATGCTTGTCGACCTTGCCTTTATGAGCTATGTCCCCATGCTGTTCATCTCCGCAAAAACCGGTCAGCGCGTAAACAAAGTCATGGAAATTGCGGATTATGCTTATCAGCAGAACACCATGAGGATCTCTACCGGCAAGCTTAACGACATAGTAAACGAGGCCGTCACGATGAACGATCCTCCCGTGAACAACGGCCGCAGGCTTCGGATATACTATTCAACGCAGGTCAGCATACAGCCTCCGACCTTCGTGATATTTGTCAATGAGCCCGACCTGATGCACTTTTCATACAGGCGGTATCTGGAAAACTACATACGAAAATCCTTCTCGCTCACTGCAACGCCGATTCATCTCATCATACGCAAACGCGGTGAGAAGGATGAAATTGTTTGATGACGGCAGAGCAAAAATCCGGGCCTATACCGGCGTAATTTTCTAAATTAAATTGACACAATAGGAGCGACAGTTCAAAAGATGTCGCTCCTTATATTATGATTGGCTTTATAAGATACGCTTCAATTCGATGATTGCAGTATCCTTTGCGCCTGCTTTTTGGCAATCGGCAGATATTTCTTATAGTATTCATTGTCAGTGTTTCCATACTTATTGCCTGCAAAAACCCACTCGCAATACTCATAGAACAAAAAGTATTCAAGCGTCTTTAGCCATTCGGCATAAGAGATCCCCATACCTTTTAGCAGGTTGTTATAATAATACTCCACAGCAAACTCTCTATCATCCTGCGTCATATAGAACAAAGCACCCTCCGCGTCTTCACCATGGGCAATCAGGCGTGCAAAAGAGATAGGATATGGAAGAATACCTCCGTACTCCCAATCAATTAATACTGCCTTATCATCCGAGACTATGATATTGAACGGAAGCAGATCATCGTGGCAAAGAGTTCTTGGAACAGTCTCATAAACCTGAAGAAATTTTTCGTACGCCGCATCCAGCTCCGCGTCATTTAGGTATTCGCCGCGATTCTTTCGACCAGTTAGACTTTTTTCGAAGGAATAGGCGCAACCGGCGTAGGTTTTGCTTTTCCAAGTTGCTTTTTGAATGATAATCAAGGCATCCAGTGCAAGAGTCAGTTTACGGCGGTCACATTTGCATAAATCGCTGCCCTGCACGTACTCCATAAGCAGATAGGTTTTGTCATCAATAATGGCTGTTTTGTATAAGGCAGGAGTATTTCCTTTTACCTCTGTCAGAATGGTTTGGTATGCTTCGGCTTCAAACTCCTTAGCCTCTTTAAGTATAAAGCTGCCGTTTTCAGCATCAATTCTCCATACCTGATAGGGCTCATTATCTTCTTCGTGCTTCAGCTGCGTAATTGTAGATCTCTCCGGATCAACAAACGGAGCAAAAGATTTTTGGATTATGTTCAAGTCCATATATTAACCTTAAAAAAATAGTTTATCGCCTGTAAGGCTATCCATATTCAATCTTGATTATAGCACAGAGCAGAGTTAGCAACAATATTAATCCCATATTTACGCTAAATATACATTTACTCATCGTCGGCAAAGTCGGCTGTGGTACTGCTAGACGCTGCCGTGCGCTTCGAGCGAAAATGAAAGCAGGAACATCCACGCCCATCCGAACGGTTTTCTCGTCACTTTTCGGCTCAGCATATCCTTCAGGCAAACGTCGAAGCATTCCTAAAAGAAATGTCATGATTTAAAAACACCTTTGGCAAATGCTCTCCTGCGAAACAATGCTTGAATAAAACCTACGATACTCTCATATCCATTTACAGATAGAGATTACCGGAGGTTTTTATGACAGATACAAGTATTTATAAGGATATTGAACAGCGAACCGGCGGAGATATCTACATTGGGGTGGTTGGCCCCGTCAGAACCGGCAAGTCCACCTTCATCAAGCGTTTTATGGATTTAATGGTGCTGCCAAACATCGGAGATGAATATGCGAAAGCGCGCATCGTTGATGAGCTTCCGCAGAGCGGTTCCGGAAAAACCGTCATGACCACTCAGCCAAAATTCGTTCCCAACGAAGCGGTTGAGCTTATCGTCGGAGCGGATGACAGCAGGGTCAGGCTCCGCATGGTGGATTGCGTCGGATACATGGTCAAGGGCGCTATTGGCAGTACTGAGGAGGAAATGCCCAGAATGGTGCGCACTCCCTGGTTCGACTACGATATTCCTTTTGAGGAAGCAGCAGAGCTCGGCACACGCAAGGTCATCACTGAGCATTCCACCATAGGTATCGTTGTACTGACCGACGGCAGCATCACAGGTATAGCAAGAAGCGACTATGAGCCGGCGGAGGATAAGGTCCTTCGCGAAGTCACGGCAACAAAGAAGCCCTTCATAATCCTTCTCAACAGCGCCAACCCGTCCGATTCGGGCTGCGTTGAGCTTGCAAAATCGCTTGCGGAAAAATACTGCGTGCCGGTAACTCCTGTTGACGTTATGAACATGAGCCTTGAGGATATCAAGGGAATGCTCGAGGGTATACTGATGGAGTTCCCCATCCGTACCGTATGCATCAATCTGCCATCTTGGCTCAAGGCACTTGGAAACGACCATCCCATAATGGCAGAGCTTATCGAGAGGACCAAGGGGATCATGAAGGAGCTAAACCGTGTCCGTGACGTGCCAAAGGTATTTGAAGCATTTGGCGAGCTATCCGACTTTAAGCCCATTAAGCAGGAGGAGCTGATGCTCGGCTGCGGTTCCGCCGTATTTAAGCTCGAACCCAACGATGATGTGTTCTATCGAATTCTGAGCGAGGAATGCGGATATGAGATACGCAGCGAGGTGGAGCTGATCAATTCGCTCAAGGAGTTCGTCAAGGCCAAGAAGGCATACGACCGTATTGCAAACGCTATAACCGCCGCTGAGGAATTCGGCTATGGGCTAGTTCCCCCTGAGATCGATGCCATGCAGCTCGATGAGCCGGAGATAGTACAGCACGGTTCGCGCTTTGGTGTCAGGCTCAAGGCTCACGCTTCGGGCCTCCACATCATACGCGTCGATATCGAAAGCGAGGTCAATCCCCTTGTCGGAACTGCGGAGCAGAGTGAGGAGCTTGTGCGTGGGCTGATGGAGAAGTTCGAACACAGCCCCGATGAAATATGGTCCACAAATATCTTCGGAAAATCCCTTTACGACCTCGTCAAGGACGGCATGATCGGCAAGGTTTCCGGTCTGCCGCAGGACGTTCAGCTCAAGCTCCAGAGCACCATCAATCGAATGGTCAACGAGGGATGCAATAGCTTGATATGTATTCTGCTCTAAAGGGCAACAGTCGGGTCGTTATATTCGACCCTTTCCTTTTTTATCCGAATATGATATAATGATCTCACAATATTAAGGAGATCATTACATGGACAGAAAGTTTTTTCCGGAAGTGCCGAATAATTTCGGATTTGGCTGTATGCGTCTTCCCATGAATGGAGAAGAAGTCGACACCGAACAGTTTTCCAAGATGATAGAGATGTTCTTTGATGCGGGATTGACCTATTTTGATACTGCACACGGATACATTCAGGGCAAGAGCGAAACAGCCATCCGTGAGTGTCTTACAAGCAAATACCCTCGCAGCAAATACACGCTGACCAACAAGCTCACCGGAACGTATTTTGAGAGTCAGGATGACATCATACCATTGTTTTACAGTCAGCTTGAAGCATGCGGTGTGGATTATTTTGACTTCTACCTCATGCACTCGCAGAACGCGGTTGTGTATGAAAAGTTTCAGCGCTGCAACGCCTATCAAACGGCTTATTCGCTTAAAGAGAAGGGCAAGATCCGTCATTTCGGCATCTCGTTTCATGACAGTGCAGAGGTGCTGGACAGGATTTTGAGCGAACATCCCGAAATAGAGGTGGTTCAGCTTCAGTTCAATTATCTTGATTATGACGATCCCGGAGTTCAGAGCCGCGCATGCTACGATGTGTGCGTAAAGCACGGCAAGCCGGTTATTGTAATGGAACCCGTCAAGGGCGGTCATCTGGTGGATCTGCCCAAGAAGGCGCAGGAGGTCTTTGATGAGCTTCACGGCGGCAGCAATGCAAGCTATGCTATCCGCTTTGCGGCAAGCTTTGAGAATGTCGCCATGGTGCTCTCCGGAATGAGCAGCATAGAACAGATGCGTGACAATCTGAGCTATATGAAGGACTTTTCTCCCCTGTCAGAAGCTGAATTTGAAGCAATTGACCGCGTCAAGGCTGCGTTTCGTGAAGAGAATCTTATCCAATGCACCGAATGCCGCTACTGCGTTGACGGATGCCCAATGCACATTCTTATTCCAAACCTATTTAGCTGCATGAACACACGCACAAGGTACGGCGGCTCGGCTTACTACTATAACCATGTCCACACCGTCAACCACGGCAAAGCATCCGACTGCATAAAATGCGGTAAGTGCGAGGCTGTCTGTCCTCAGCATCTTCCGATCCGCGCACTGCTTGAGGACGTTGCAAAATCCTTTGAATCAGAATGATACTTTCAATAATTGAGACCCGTTCTTGTGACGGGTCTCGTTTTTTTATGCAATCATATTGATGATGGGTGCGCTGTAATTCAAGATCGCATACCATATGATAATTATGCCTGCTCCCCAGTATACGGCGCGAAAGCTTGGCTTAATGAGCTTGACGGTCGAAAGCACAAACACCATCAGTATCGCCGTTTCAAACCAGAATGCAAGTATTCGTTTTGAAGTAAGTCCATAAGCGTTTATGTACAGTATCAGTCTTCCCATTGCGGAAGCCGCAAGCAGGAACGAGAAGGCCAGCAGTATTGCCAGAAGTATCTTGACCGAGCTCTTTACCCTGCCGTTTTCGTCCTTGCAGAAGGTCAGTCCAAGCACCACGCAGCAGATATTGATGAACGCCACAACGTTTAATTCTCCAAATCCTTTGACCGCATACTCGGAATAGGTGTATTCCTCCGGAAGTCCATTGAAGCCGGACAGATACTCGAACTGGAAAATTGCAAAGATTATGTACGCTATGATCATCATTGCTGTGATTATCCCGAATGTCACCGTATTCCAATGCCATGATACCGGTTTCGTCTTCGGATGCTCAATACCATGATCCTCCAAACAGGAAGCGATGAACGAATAAACCATGGGCGCTGCAAGCAGTATTACCTGCAGTCTGAAAAACCATAGCTCCGGAAGCTCCGGAAGGTCATGGATAAACCGGTTCAGCCCTTCATTTGCCTGAGAAAGAAGCAGTATGAGCACGACGAACACCGGAATACCAATTGCAACGCCTATCAGCACCTTCCCAAGCATTCGCTTGTCACCTGCTTTGGTTTTGCCTATCAGACGGAAAGGCATTGAGAAATGCTTGAACCAGTTTGGAGCAAGGTTCATGGCATAGCCTGTCATGAAATAGCGAACAGAGTTCCGCTGAAAGTCACGCCCGATAATAGTTGGGATCAGTAGTCCAACAAGCGGGACAGCAAAAAGATGATTGATTAATCGGAGAGTTTCTTCAAATTCACTAAAATCTGTTTTGCCCCACATTATCGGCGCTGCTGCAAGCAGCGTTATCAAGACCGCAGCGCTGAACCAGCCCTCCTTGGAACGCTTAAAGCCCTCCCAATTGAACGCTATCAAAACACACGCCATTATCACGCAGAATGCGATATAATAGGCATTATAGTTATTCGGATAAGCTCTGAACAGCATTAATTCGACCAAAACGGCAAGAACGGAGGCGATGATCAGCAGCAGCTTCAGCTTTTTTCTTGTTTTATCATCACATCTCTCATCGAAGCTCTTAACTCGTTCCTTGACAGCATAGGTCTGTGCCTGCGTACAAGTGCTATTGGCAGCGTCTTTTTCCACTTCCATATCTTTTTCTCCTTTGATAATTTGCGGAAATTAAAACAAACGATATCCGCTGGCATAATAATACAGCAGCGTACATCGTTTGTCAATATCTATTTTATGAATTTTATTAAATAATTTGCTTAAACCGTAAAATACTCAATGATTTCACTTAAAGCGACCTCAGTTTCGACGCCTTCCTTCATGGACTTAACCTTAGCAACGCCCTTGTTAAGCTCGTCCTCGCCGATAACGGCAGTATATTCAGCGCCAAGCTTGTTTGCATACTTGAACTGAGCCTTTATGCTCCTGTCCATATGGTCGAACTCGGCATAGATATCATGCTCGCGGAGCCGACGGACGATATCAAAAGCAACCAGGCGTGGCTGTTCGCCCATTGCGGCAAAGTAAACCTTTACAGGTGAAGGCTGCGGAATAAATGCGTGGTTATTCACCATAACCATCAGCAGCCTTTCAAGTCCAAGCCCGAAACCGACCGCAGGGATCGATGGACCGCCAAGCTCCTCGATGAGGTTATTATACCTTCCGCCGCCGCAAACAGTACCTTGAGAGCCTATGCGATTGGATACTATTTCAAAAACGGTGCCCGTGTAATAATCAAGGCCGCGGACGATATCCGCATCGACAATATAGTCAACGTTTGCGGCATTAAGGCAGCGCTTAAGCCCCTCAAAATGCGCCTTACAGTCGTCGCAGAGATAATCTATCGTACGGGGTGCGCCCTTGCAGATCTCCTTGCAGCGTTCCTCCTTGCAGTCAATAATCCTCATGGGATTTCGTTCAAGTCTGGACTTACATGTTGCACACATGTCGTCTATATGTTTACTCAGATACTCATATAATGCCCTGTTGTATTCAGCGCGACATTTTGAACACCCGATGCTGTTGATTCTGAGCGTCAGCTCTCCAATGCCCAAGCGTTTGAGCAGCGTGAGCGCAAGAATTATGACCTCCGCATCCGTTTCATAAGACGGGGAGCCAAAGAATTCCACGCCAAACTGGTGATGTTCGCGCAGCCTTCCTGCCTGCGGTTTCTCGTAGCGGAAAACAGGGGCATTCAAATAGAACATCTTCTGAGGCATTGCTTCATTGAAGAGCCTGTTCTCAAGGAAGGCGCGAACCATGCCGGCGGTTCCCTCGGGCTTCAGCGTTATTGATCTGTCGCCCTTGTCCTTGAATGTGTACATCTCCTTCTGTACTATATCAGTTGTATCCCCTACGCCCCTAGCGAAGAGCTCGGTATGCTCAATCACAGGCGTACGCAGCTCGTATACGCCGTAGCTGCGGCAAAGCTTTCTTATCTCATTTTCAACATACTGCCACTTATAGCTTTCTGACGGCAGAACGTCCTTTGTTCCCTTCGGTGCCTGAATCTGCATAATCCCTCCGATTTTTACTAGCTATCTTCTTTCAATTTTAACTCCGTACAGCTCATCGGGCACGGAATCCGAACCCTGTGCAGAGCCTGACAGCGCGATCTCAATGCCGAACGGTGCAATGCTCTCTGCGGCAATACGCCTCAGCTTCTGCTTGATATCGGCATTAATTAGATAATTATAATTGTTCGTGCATTTCTTGTCAAAACATATATAAAGCGTGTCCTCATCGCACCAATGCGTCGATGACAGCTGGAGCTGGACCCCGATAAGCACCTCGCTCTGCATAACGGCGGACATAAACCTTCGGAACAGCTCTTCTGCCTCCGGCGTAGGCTGCGACATGATGTCCTCCGTTTTCGCCTGAGCAGGCTCCGATTCGCAGGACTCCTCGTCCCATGGCGGCACATCCTCATCATGCACCGTATTATTCTCCTCAGCCTTCGCTCCGGAGCTCTCTGCAGCAACGAAACAGCCGTTTTTGAGTTTGTTCTCCAGTTCGGCGATCCTGTCAGAAAGCGCCAATACTTCCTTGCTCTCCTCCGGATGGCAGACCTGAAGCAGTGTGCTTTCAAGAAGCACTCTCGGCATAGTGACCCACCTGAGATTCGGCTGAAGCTGCATCAGTGCCTGTAAAGTCCTTTCCAGCCTTTCTCGTGAGGCTGAGGTTGCCTGCTCCATGTACATCTGCATTGTATCCCGGGTGCAGTCAAGTATTCCAGAGCATTCTCCGCAAACCTTTGTTAGAAGAAGCGCACGGAAATGCGCAGATAGATCCTGAACGAATACGCCTATATCCCTGCCGCTCGATACAACGGTATCGATATTCTTCATCATAGCGGAGGCATCTGAATTGATTATGCTGCCGGCGAAGCTGAAGAGAAAATCCGCATTCATGCTGCCGAGTACCGATAGCACGTCATCTTCGGTAAGATCGTTGCCGGCGAACGACAGACACTGATCCGCAATGCTCAGGCAGTCACGCACGCCGCCGTCTGCAGCACGCGCAATGCACATCATACCCTCTTCACCGATGCTTGCGCCAACATCCGCAAGTATCCGTTTCAACAGCCCAACCATCTCCATAACGGAGGGACGCCTGAAATCGAACCTTTGGCAGCGTGATAGTATCGTTGCCGGAAGTGCCTGAGGCTCCGTTGTCGCAAGTATGAAAACGACATGAGCCGGTGGCTCCTCAAGGGTCTTGAGAAGCGCATTGTTTGCACTCTTTGAAAGCATGTGCGCTTCGTCAATGATATAGACCTTGGTCTTCAGGTATACCGGAGCAAACTCTGCCTTATCCAGCAGCGCCCTCATCTCGTCCACGCGAGAATTGGATGCAGCGTCCATTTCTATGATATCGATACTGTCCTGTGCGCTCAGCCTGCACGCTTCGCACTCTCCGCAGGGTTCGCCGTCTTTCGGATCAAGGCAGTTGATGGCCTTGGCGAAGATCCTTGCAGTGCTTGTCTTGCCTATTCCTCGCGAACCGCTGAAAAGATAGGCATGCGCAACACGCCCACTGCGGACTTGATTTCGGAGTATACTCGTAATATGCTCCTGCCCTATCACTTCCGAAAAGCTGCAGGGTCTGTATTTTCTGTATAGTGCGTGATATGCCATTTGGCCTCCGGGGCTTCAGTCTATACGTTTCTATTCCCCAAGCCTGATAACTTCAGTTGTGGGATCCATCCAAAGCCTTTCAACGTTGTAGTATTCCCTCTCCTCGGGATGGAAGATGTGTACAAGCACGCTCGAAAAGTCAAGCACAATCCAGCGTCCCTCGTTATAGCCCTCGCAGCGCCGCAGCACAAAGCCGATCTCTGCGGCCTTATCCTCAAGCTCATCACAAAGTGCCTTAACATGGATCTGTGAAGTTCCGCTCATGAACACAAACCACTCCGCGACTATCGTCTTGTCTCCGACATGCACGCCGATGACGTCATTTGCACGCTTATCACGGCCTGCCTGCATGAGCCTTTCGACCATTTCCTTCAGTTCCTTCTGATAACGCTGTTCAATGTCCATAACAGGAGTCGCCTTGATCTCGATATTGCTTTCCATTAATTATCCTCCAAAAACTTTCTAATTCTTATTATTCTTTTCCAGTGCGGCAATTATCCGACCGGTATCGGGATGCACCGCCATGCCCCGGGACATGGTGTAACGCATCGTATGCTTCATCACACCGCAAACCGCAAGATCGATATCCTCATAGGCGAGCTTTCTCAAATGCTCGATCCTCCTGTATGTGCGTGAAGGCTCTATCTTATCGGCAAGATACAAAACCTTATCGAGCATACTCATATCTGTGCTGCCAATGGTATGGTTCCTGATAGCTTGGATAACAGCTTCATCATGCACACCATAGATCCTTTCCGCTGCATCAGCGCCCAGTATCCCGTGGATGACGAACGGATAAGCTCTATCCTCATCGGTCAGCTCTATCCCATATCTTTCGGCATATTCAAACAGCTCCTGCTTTCCAATCCTCATGCAGTCATGAAGCATCCCGGCAAGCCTTGCTTTTTTGGTATCCACGCCATAGCGTTCGGCAATCATTACCGCTTCCATTGCGACGAGCATAGTGTGCTCAAACCTGCTCTCGTCGAGCCGCTCTTTTATCCTTTCACAGAGCAGCTTTGTGTCTTCATCAAAGTACAGATACTTGGTGAATATCAGCTTTTCCGCTTCGAGCGGCAAATACTGCGAAACAGGCTTTGCATCCCTGACGAGGTTTCTGATCATGGTCGATGAAATATCAGGTCCGTAAGAATTGATGAGTATCACCTTTCCGCCAAACTTGTTCTCGATCTCAGCGGCAATACGCACAAGTTCGTCATGCTGCTCTTCGGTGCTGAAGCCATCCTGCTTCCTGCCTATCGCAGTAAGAGTTGCCAGCTTCATGATCTCTTCAGGCTCATACCAGTTGGCAAAGTCCCTGAGCATATCAGCTCCGACGATAAAAAAGAATTTCGCATCCCTGTATTCCGTCCGCAGCTGCCGAAGCGTATCTACGGTGTAGCTGACTCCTCCTCTTTTCAGCTCAATATCGGAAGCGATGAACCTCTTTTCACGCCGCAGGGCTTCCCTTAGCATGTTTAGCCTTACTTCTCCGCATGTGATGTCATTCCCTTGCTTATGCGGAGGATCTCCAGCAACGATAAACAAAACACGGTCAAGCTTTAACTGCTTCATTACCGCCCTTGCCGCCATTATGTGCCCGTTATGTACGGGATCGAATGTACCGCCGTAAATTCCTATTTTCATTTGCCTATTATACAACATTTTTCTCCTATTGTGAATGGAAATACCGGAATTGGAAAAACTTTTTTTATGGACAAGAACTATACCAATGCTGTCAAGCGCAGCTATAACGGAGGGAGAAGCGGGCTTGCGTCTGCTCTCGATTTCCTGTTCTTTAATCTGATCAGGCTGCTCGCAGTGTATCTGCTTCTCAAGCGGCCCATATCGGAGCCGATTCTGAGATTATTCTTATCGATCACAATAACAATAATTCTTGCAATAATATCAAAGCTCGTTTCGGACAGCAGATATCGAAAGCATGAAGCAAGGCTGAGAAGAGATACCGCAAAAAAGCTTGTACAGCGGAAGCTGCTTTGCATGACCGCCCGGGAGCTGAGAACAAAAGCGGAAAGTGCGCTTGGCACGGACTGTATCATCATTCAGACCGCAAGCGAAGCCGATGTTGACGCTGTATATGAAGCCATGCGCAGTATTAGCGAAGCCGGACCCAGCCAAGTATGCTTGGTGAGCGTATCCGGTTTCACTGCCGATGCAATAAAGCTCTGTGAACGATGCTTCTGCGGAGTGATCGATGCAAAAGCTATTACTGATATTCCCGGATTTGTTGACATTTCAGATATTTCAGATGGGGAGATCGACAGGGAGATCACGCTCGAATATGAAAAGCCTGTCAAAGCCAAGCCAGGCTTCAAAAATGCTCTCATGCCTGATATGGTCAAAAAGTATGTCATGCTCGGCGCAATACTGTTCGCCCTATCGTTCATAGTCCGTTTTTCGCTTTATATGCGTCTAACCGCATCGCTTGCGTTCTGTGCGGCGGGCGCCTGTATGGTACTCAATGAATACTCCGTTAGGAAGAAGATGAAGCGGTGACGGGCCGACTCAGCTCTTATCGCCAAACGCAGCAGCCCTGCTCATAAAGAAATCAAAATAGGTTCGCACATTGGCAAGCTCAGACCATTTTTTCACTGCGGCAGGATCCTCATCCAAGTCGTAAATCTTTGCACCTCGAAGCGAAAGCAGAAACGGTGAATGCGTTGCAATAACGAGCTGACAGTCAAAGAATCTGACCGAATCTTCGATGAACTGCATAAGCTCCAGCTGCTTCTCAGGTGACAGGCTGTTCTCAGGCTCGTCCAGCAGATACAGTCCTCCCTCGCCGATCTTCTCGGTAAAATACTTAATGGCGCTCTCTCCGTTTGAATGCTCACGAGCGTGCAGCATTAGGTTTCGCCTGACATATTTCGACTGTGTCGTTCGCCTTGCCAGGTTGACCTTGCGAAGCTGTTCATAGTCCGCAATGGACTCCAGGCGGAAGCTTGCGTATTTGGTGTCCAAATAGTCTTCAAACAGTTCCTCTCTGCGTTCGCTAATCCCTTCGTTGAGCATTCTCATGTTCAGCACATAGTCAAACACATCATCGCTTGTAATGATCCTGCAGTCCCTTGGCTTCTCCGGTGCGGTATCGCAGAAGCATAGCTTAACATAATCATCAAAGAACGCATTGGTGTTGAACAGCGTATCTCGGGCAAGCCCAAGCTTTTCCGAAATTACATTGAGTGCAGTGCTCTTACCCGAACCGTTGCCGCCATAGAGAAATGTTATCGGCTCAAATTCCAGCTTTATCGCTTCAGCTTTGCCCAGCACCTGAAACGGATAGTATGAATCATAGCATGTGCGTTTGACCGAAAGAATGAAGTCAAACTCCGTATCCGCAGACGGGAAAACAAACTCTTTTAAGTACATTGCTTATTGGTTTGGCTCGTCGGTCGGCTGCGCATTGGGGTCAATGATGACATCTGCCTTAAGCAGTTCCCTTGCGATATTGAACTTCAAAGAGGTATAAGGATCCATGTACGGCACATCCAGCATTACCAGCACGAGTCGTTCTTCATCTACGCTGTCAACGCCCTCACGATAGCCGATAAACCAGGATATTGCCCTGTTTTTAGCGGTATCGAACTCCGCAGTACCGGTTTTTCCGGCAATCGTATAGTCTGTTACCCTGAGTGAGCGTCCGGTGCCGTTTTTATCGGGATCCATTACGCCCTCAAGCATCGGTACGATCCTATTGACAACATTGCTGCTGATGGCATTTGGTATCCATGCGGACGGTGTGGTCTTTTGCACGCAGCTATACTCCACACCAACCGTTTGAAATAGAGAGTCGGTTATGTACGGCGTTGGGATATCTCCGTTATTTGCAAATGCGCAAAACATGGTGGCAAGCTGCAAGGGTGTCGAAAGAACTTCACCCTGACCATAGCCCGAGTCTGCGAGCATTTTATAGTTCATCTCCGAGTTCTTGCCTATCACCTGTGACCGGCCCGAGCCAAGCTCAAACGGAAGCTTGGAACCAAGACCCAGTTTTTCCATATAGCTGATAAAGCGTTCTTCACCTATCTTCAGCGCAATATCCGCAAAATAAATGTTGTCGGAGTGAAGCATCGCATTTGTCATGTTGTTAGGCTCGGTTCGATTGAAAACCCTTGTTCGCTTGATAGCAGGCCATATCCATCTGCCGTAGCCGGTCGGCGTCCAATAGTCGTTGACGATGTTTCCGGTGAATATGTAGTTTTCATTCACCACATTCTGTTCAAGAGCGGCTGCCGCCACAAAGGCCTTGAATGTCGAACCCGGCGGATAACTGCCATCGACCGCTCTGCTTATCAAAGGACGCCTCTCGTCTTCAAGAAGCGAAGCATAATAGCCCTTCTCGCTCCGGGTTACCTTATTAAGATCAAAATCGGGATATGATGCGATTGCATCTATTGCCCCGGTCTTTGGGTTCATAACGATGACTGCTCCGGTCGTTTCCTCCCCGAATATGACAAGCTCCATCAGTTTTTCCGTATACTGCTGAAGCTCCAAATCTATTGTCAGGTTGACGTCCAAACCGTCCTCTTTATCCTTTTTGAACAGCGTTCGTTTATTCTGGCCGTCGCTGCTGCGAATGAAGTAATAATACCCATCCTTGCCCCTCAGAGTGGTTTCATACAAACGCTCGATGCCGCTCTTGCCGACTATGCTGTCCTCGGTGTAGAGTCCATCGCTCACTTCTCTGCCGTCGTTCAGCTGTTCAATGTCGCTTTGGCTTGCGCTTCCAACATATCCGAGAATATGGGAAAGCGTTGAACCGTACGGATAATACCTCGCAGAACCGAAATTCTCCGTGGCAACATGTATGGTCGGGATCTGCTTCAATGCCTCCATCTGATCTGCGGTTATATCGTCGGGATAGAATTGCGCCAGCGTACATGAGCCCTCCTGTCCGTACACATGAGTCATCCGCTTATCGAATTCTTCCCGCTCCATGCCTATCGCATCGCTGAGCGCAGAGGCAACGGAGTCTATCATTTCCGGGCAAAGCGTAGAGAACAGCTCATAGTCCTTCATATAGTCCTGAAGCCGTTCTTCGGCCATTTTCAGCACCAGTGCATCAAGCTTTGCGTCCCTCTCCTCCTGCGTCAGCTGCGGCCAATCGGTTAGCTTTGACAGCTCATTGAGTGCCTCGTCCCGAAGATTCTCCCTTTCAGCTATCCTCTGTTCGAGCACGTTTTCTTCGTCATACTCAATAAGCAGCGAATACACCGTGACCAGGTTGACATTGACCGCAACCGCTTCGCCGCTAGCCAGGATATCGCCCCTCTTTGCGCTGAGTTTACTGTATGCGATAGTGTCGCCCCAAGTCATATCCGAAAAGATAAGCGATGGAGTCCAGCTAAGCTTCCATGCATCATTCTCAAGCACGATCTCAGCAGTGCCGTTTGTTTCAAGCTCGCCAATTTCCCGAGTCTTATAGACAATGGAATAATCAACGGTCCTTTTCTTGCTGCCATCGGATACGCCGGTTATGGTATAGTCAAGCGAAGTAATGCCGAGAAGTGAAAAAATGCTCTCGTATCTTTCGACAAATTCCTTCCTTGTAATCGCATTGCTGCTCTTTTGAGAATTGTATTCACCGTTATCTACGGCTATCTTTTCCGAAAGGAAGGAATACGCCTCCACAAACTGACCCTGATCGAGCGCATTCATGAAGTATCTGAAGACTTCTTCGTCCGCTGTCTCTTTTATGCCGCTTGTACAAGCGCAGCAAAGCAAAGTGAATGCCGCAAGGAGCATCGCAATCAGGCGGCAGAGTACATTATCAAATAACCTTCTATCGTGCTTATGTGTATTCATATGGTCACAGCCATCCTTTTATTTTGTAGATGTGGCAAATCCGGTTAGAATATCCCACAATTACATTATAACCCAATGATCGGATCCTGTAAATGCGTGATTTAATTCTACTGCAAAATTTGTCCGTGGGTATTGACATGCAAAGCCTGACAAATTAAAATCTACCCATGCTTGATTCACGAATAATACTTAAAGAAAATGGGGTCGTACCCAATAAAGCGCTCGGTCAAAACTTCCTCGTCGATGAAAATGCCGTCGAACGCATAGTGAAGCTTTGCCGCTGCGATGGTCTTCCCGTGCTGGAGATCGGTCCCGGGCTCGGTTCGCTGACGAGCGAACTGGTACGCTCTGCTTCGCACGTTACCGCTGTCGAGATCGACGGACGCATGGTAGAGCTGCTTACGAAGTATGCAGGGTGTGATAACCTTAATATCATGAAAGCCGATTTTATCAAGCTTTCATCAGCCGAGATCAACCATGCAATGCACGATCGGGCATTCATCGCCGCAGGAAACCTCCCCTATTACATCACAGCCCCCATATGCCAAAAGCTGTTGGACGATGAGCTGAGCATAATCAGGATGGTGCTTATGATGCAGGAGGAGGCAGCGGAACGCCTAACGGCAAAACCTGGCGACAGGAACTATGTCCCGCTTACCGTGCTGGCTCAGCAAAAATATGATATTTCGCTTGGTCTGAAGCTGTCGCCGGCTTCTTACTATCCTGCACCCGATGTTAATTCGGTCGTTATGGTATTTGAACCCGGAGGAAGGACAGTTCCCCGCAATTTTTCCAAGGTTGTCAAAGCTTCATTTGCAATGCGAAGGAAGACCCTTATGAACAACCTGCAATCTCTTGCGGATAAGGCCAGAGCCGCCAAATTCCTTGAGCTGGCAGGGCTTGCCCCAAGCGCAAGAGCCGAAACTCTCACGATAGATCAATTCGTTATGCTTACGGAATCCTACAACAGAATAATGGGGTACTGATTTTCTATTTGTCTGTTTTTCTCGTTTTTTTGCTATTTTATGATAATCGCTTGATTATTAAAAATAGTATGTTAAAATGTAATCATCTTCTTAAGGAGGCGGTTACATGTACGCATCATCAAAACATAAGAAGCAAGAACGCGAGACTCAAATGGATTCATCAGCAAGCTTGCCCGCTGCTCCCCCCTCCTTACTTCTGATACGGCTTGGACTCAACCCAAACCTATTCGGATTTGCATATCTGGCTTATGCAATTACTCTCATATTAGAAAATAGGAGCTTTGAAGGATCGTCTCTTCTGGAGAAAGCCGCATCTTTCTTCCATGTATCAAAATCTCGTATTGTAGACAGCGCATCGCGTGCTGTCTCTTTAGCGTGGGGCAATCCGAAGAATAAACAGTTGAGAATGCTATTCCCTACCTATTCCGCAAATCCTCCGAAACCACGGCAATTCATCTATGGAATTGCCGCATATTTGAATGGCAATTAGTAGAGAAGCAGGATAGCATTGCCTGCCATTCCTGCTTCGTTGGATTTTTATTCATAGTCCAAATATCCAATAGATAATGCCTATTATCATGCCGGACACTATGCCGTACACGAGTACCGGTCCGGCAATAGTGAACATATTCGCCGCTACGCCAAGCACCAGTCCCTCGCGCTTATGCTCCATTGCCGGCGCCACTATGGAATTTGCAAATCCCGTTATCGGAACGACGGAGCCGGCGCCCGCAAATGAACCCAGCTTGTCATACAGTCCCACTCCGGTAAACAGTGCGCCCAAAAAGATCATTACTATTGAAGTAAACGCTGCGCGTTGTTTTTCGTCAAGACTTAGGCAGAGCGTTCCAGCATCACCCACAAGCTGTCCGATGCAGCAGATCGCGCCGCCGATTAAAAATGCGTATACGCAATTGAGCAGCGTTTTGCTCTTTGGCATGCGGTCATTGACCATGTTTCTGTATTGCTGATGCTTGCGGCGCTCCTCCGCAGTCAGCTTTCTTCCGATCTTGCTCATCATGAATGCTCCTTCTTCTTGTATGGCTTATACCTGATCTCCGTATCGTTCACACCGCGGACATCAAATTCGACTTCCGCAAACTGCGGAGGCATATTCCTGTTATCCGCGGTATGCTTCATCCGCCATCACCATAGTTGCTCCGTAAAAAGTTGACTCTGCCTTTTTCTCTTCGTTCAGCAGAGAAACCAAACCGAAGATAAACATTGCGGCAGCAACAAGAATAATTCCGATAGCTGCTATCCTTCTCATTTCACACCTCGCATTTTTGTTTTTATTATGCGAAGTTCCATATATCCGTATTCACTGATTTTGGTTTTGTCTGAGCTTTTTTAGCGCTTTTTTTTCATATCTCGACACCTGCGACTGGCTGATACTCATAATTTCTCCGGTCTCCTGCTGGGTTTTATTCCGAAAGTATCGAAGTTCTATTACTTTTAGCTCGATAGTATTCAGCGTTTTTAAAAGATTTTCAAGATCCATTCTTTCGACCAGCTCTGCTTCAAATCCCTGAACATGAAAGGCTTCGTCGTTTAATGCTCCGCAGTAATCCTCCTCCAGCTTAGAGATTGAGATGATGTCGGTCGCATTCATCATTGCTATGAGCTGTTCACAGGACGCTCCGCTTTCCTTTGACAGCCTCTCAAGTCTTTCGCTACGCTCCTGCCCATTCTCGCTGGTATCCATGATGTCTTTTACCAGTGAAGAGAGTCTCATTGCGCCCCTTGGAAGCTTAATACTTCTGTCATTTCTCAAAAACCTGCGTATCTCACCCTCAATAAACGGAAAGGCATATGAAGCAAACGCGACTCCGCGGCTCGAATCAAATCCGCGCTTTGCGCAGAGCAGGCCAATATAGCCGGACTGAAACAGCTCCTCTCTGTCAGCGCCACGGCCGAGGAACCGTTTGACGACCGCCTGCACAAGCGCATAATCCGCAGATTCATCGTTCCGTTCATTCTCCATCAAGGTCTTCACTGTTTTTGTAAATGCGCTTGGTCATTATTACAGTCGTACCTGCTCCGGGCGCTGACTTGACATCGACGGAATCCATAAAAGCTTTCATAACCGCGAATCCCATTCCCGTGCGTTCTTCACCGCGTGCCGTAGTAAAAAACGGCTCCATCGCCTGCTCAATGTCCGCAATGCCGCATCCCATGTCGCTGACGCTGACCATGAATAGACCGTTTTCTTCAATGCTGCATTCCATTATTATGCTGCCGCTTTTGTTTCGATAGCCATGCACTATTGCATTGGTTACCGCTTCGCTCACCGCCGTACGCACATCTGCCAAATCCTCCATCGTGGGATCCAGCTCCGCAAAAAATGCGGCGGCAGCGGTTCTGGCAAGGCCTTCATTAGCAGAAAGGCTAAAAAATTCCATTTTTAAGTAATTAATCATTATTGTTCCCTCCGCACGCAGCCTTAGTGTTTTCCGCAGCTCCCCGGCCTATGAGCGTATAAACTCCTGCCATCCTTAGAATCCTTTCTATTCGTTTTGGGACATTTATCAGTTTGAGTTTTGCTTTCATGGCAATGAGCTTATTATATCTGCCAAAGATGACCCCGAGCCCCGAGCTGTCCATAAAGCCTACTCCGGAAAAATCAAGCACCAGTTCTCGGACATCTCCTTTATTGAGTTCATTGTCTATCGATTCACGCAGCGCTTTTGCGGAATGATGATCTATTTCTCCGTTTAGCATTGCTATAACGCTGCCGTTTTTTCTTTCTACCTTAACAACCATGGCTTTCACCTTTCTTTAATTCTAAGCTGTTGGCTCACGAATACGGCTTGGACAACAAAATCAATTCTCCTGCATCGAAAAAACACCTGTTTTGTCAAACGCCAAATTCCCGCAAAATACGCAATACCCCTTCTTGCAAATCTCAGGGAAATGGGTTATTATTATTCCATAATCGGTTCGGGGGTGCAAATGAAAAAGCTTACGATAGAAACAGAACGCAAAAGCGAACTGCTGTTCTCAGACAGCATCGACGAGATCATTCAGACGATCGCATCCGCAGTATCCCCACACAGGATCTTCATTGTGACAGACACAATAGTAGCACCGCTGTTTTTGAACGAAATACAGGCGCGATTTGAATCCTGCTCCGTTCGATGTGAAAGCGTAGTTTTGCCTGATGGAGAAGCAAGCAAGAGCCCTGATGGGTTGGCCGTGATATATCGCTTTCTCGCAGAACACTCCGCAAGCAGGAAGGACTATATCCTTAATCTTGGCGGCGGCATGGTGAGCGACCTCGGTGGGTTTGCGGCTGCGACCTATATGCGCGGGATCAGCTACATCAATATCCCCACCACGCTTCTCGGAATGGTAGACAGCTCGATCGGGGGCAAAACCGCAATAAATTTCGATGGCATCAAAAATCTGATCGGAGTGTTCCATTCTCCTGCTATTACGGCGATCTGTCCGAAATTTCTTTCAACGCTTCCGGAAAGCGAGCTGCGCTCAGGAATTGGAGAGATAATAAAGTATCATATGATTTCCGACGGAATGCATTCATTGCCCGGTTCGAACGCAAGCATGACCGAACTCATCGAAAACTGCTGCCGAATTAAAAAGCACTATGTGGAGCTTGATGAATTCGATCTTGGGCAGCGCAAAATACTCAACTTTGGGCATACTTTTGGCCACGCTTTCGAGAGCGGAAGCGGTTTCACTCTTTCCCACGGCGAAGCTGTCGGGCTGGGAATGCTTGCAGTATGCCATTTTGGCGAACAAAAGGGGCTGACAAAAGCCGGCGCTTCCGATGCTGTATTTGCTGCGCTTAGTCAGGCAGGTTTGCCCACCGATTATCACGCATATGCAGGCGCTGCAGTATGTGAACTTGAGCACGATAAAAAGGGGGATGGGGCGTCGATCGATATGGTATTTATTAAAGAGATAGGAAAGCCCATGATAATGCGTATCGCTGTCGACGAAGCAAAGGAGTTCCTTTTGAATGTCTGAACTGACGGTACATGCGAAACGGTTGTCGGGAGCTGTTACGCTTCCCCCCTTCAAGAGCGAAGTCATTCGCGCTCTGCTGCTCAGCGCTCTATCCGGCAATGAGCCGACATCGGTTGTACGATTGCCCGACTGTTTGAGCGATGATATCAAGTATGGTATCAAATCGGCAAATACACTGTATAATGCAATTCAGGGAAAGGCATACCCTTCTTTTGATGTCGGAGAATCTGCAACACTGCTTAGGCTGCTGATCCCTTCGACGCTTGCCCTGTTCGGAAACGCAAGGTTCAAGGTTGACGCCGCGCTGTATAGACGCGGTCTCGCCGAATACGAAGCTTCCTTAGGCTGCAAGCTGCGCTACGAAAATGGCGAGCTGTTCCTCAGCGGGGAGCTTTCACCGAAACGATACAATATTTCTGTCAGCAGAAGTTCGCAGTTTGTGAGCGGAATACTGCTTGCACTTCCGCTTATTCCGGGAAGCTCTCTTGCGCTCCCCTTAGGCTTGGATGGAGAACCGCTGATGGTTTCGCGGCCCTATTTTGAGCTGACAAAAACGCTGATGCAGGACTTCGGCATTGAGTTTTTCACGCATAGTGAAGGTATGGTGCAGGTCATCGAAGCAAAAGGACGCTATACCTCGCCGGCTTCGTTCATCCCGGAGGGTGACGGCTCCTATGCTGCAAACTTCATCACTGCCAATCACCTTGGCAGCAGCATCGGTTTCCTTAACCCCCCTTCTGTGCATCAGGCCGACAGCATGATAGGAGATTTGCTTCTCTTAAGAGAATTAGATATTTCGGACTGTCCCGACCTGTTCCCCATCCTTTGCGCCGCCGCCTGTGCAAGAAATGAAACTGTGACAATTAACGGCATATCAAGGCTCAGAACTAAGGAGAGCGACCGAGTCAGCTCAATGCTTAATGGTATCACCGCTATTGGCGGCAAAATGACCGTATTGGATGATACGGTTCGTATTGTCGGTACCGGCAGGCTTCACGGAGGCAAAGTCGACTCCTGTTGGGATCATCGCATAGTAATGGCGTTCACTATTGCCTCGCTTATCTGCGATGAACCGATCACTATCGTTGGGGCAGAAGCAGTCAGCAAGAGCGCCCCTCAGTTTTTCCGCGATTTTTCGAAGCTTGGAGGATATGTGTGTGAACACATTCGGTAAACTTTTCAGGATCTCAATATTTGGCGAATCACACGGGAGCTGCATCGGATGTACCATCGATGGCCTTCCGGCCGGGTTTAAGCCCGATTTGGAATCGGTCAGGAATGAGTTAATGCTGCGCGCGCCCAGATCCGGCATCGAAAGCACATCAAGGCGTGAAACTGATGATTTCCGTATCCTTTCCGGGTTTTACAGCGACCGCTGCACCGGAATGCCTATGACCGCAGTACTCTGCAACACCGATGCAAGATCCGGTGACTATCCTCCCGCTTTGGCAAGGCCATCCCATGCGGACTACGCCGCGCATGAGAAGTTCAAGGGATTTAACGATCCCCGCGGAGGCGGCGCATTTTCCGGTAGGATGACGGCAGCATTGGTCTTTGCAGGCGCGCTGGCTCGGCAGCTTTTGGAAGGCTTAGACATACATATCGTATCGCATATAAAGCGAATCGGTAAAGTCGAAGATGCTCCGTTCGATCCGCTCATGAAGGAGGTTCCTAAGCTCGACCGCAGTTTTCCTCTCATCGACAGCGGCATTAGGTCTGATTTTGAATGTGAGTTTGCGCATGTGCGCAGCTGCGGCGACAGTGTCGGGGGGAGCGTCGAAACAGCGGTCCTTGGAATGCCTGTCGGAGTCGGCGAGCCGTTTTTTGACAGCATTGAAAGCGTCATCTCCCACATCGTCTTTTCCGTCCCGGGAGTACACGGTATTTCGTTCGGCGAAGGTTTCCGGTTTGCCGCCGCGCGAGGCAGTGCAATGAACGACTCATACGCCGTCGGCGGAAACACAGTTACAAACCATTCCGGCGGTATCAACGGTGGACTTAGCAACGGTATGCCGCTTATATTCGAGGTTTGTTTCAGACCGATACCCAGCATTTTTACCGAACAGGATATGCTTGATCTTGAGACAAAATCGACGTTTAAGGGTCGAGTAAAGGGGAGACATGATACCTGTATTCTTCCGCGTGGCTGTGTAGTAATCGAAGCATGTGCGGCGATCGCTTTGTATGACCTTATTTTGCAGTATAATCTTTATGGGGGAAAGACGGAATGAATTCTGATGAGCTTAAAGCTCTGCGTGAAGATATCGATGATATAGATCAGGATATCGTCGAACTTCTGGTTGAGCGATTTGAAATCGCGGAGCAGATCGCCCAGTATAAAAGGCTGAACGGATTGCCGATAGAAAACCCCGAGCGCGAGCAGTTGATTCTCTCGAGCATTGCTTCGCAGAACAAATGCTTCAGCTCCGAATTGACCACCGTCTTTTCGTCCATCCTCAAGAGTTCAAAACGCATACAGCGCAGGTGCATGAACCTGTACCTTATCGGTATGTCCGGCTGCGGAAAATCAAGATGCGGAAAGATCCTCTCCGCTGCGCTTAATCTGCCGTTTGTCGATACCGACAGACTTATTGTAAGTGAACAGCACAGATCCATAGATACGATTTTCGATACCGACGGCGAAACCTCCTTTAGAAAGATGGAAGCAAATGCTCTCAGCAGGCTCGCTGCAAAAGGCGGCATGGTCGTTGCAACCGGCGGAGGGATCCTTACCACACCGTCCAATATTCCGCTCATCAAATCCAGCGGATACGTTGTCTTTTTGGATAGAGCCCTTGAAAAGCTTCTCCAGCAAAAAACGCGCAATCGTCCGCTTCTCCGCGAAGGAGTCGAAGCGATAATCAGGCTGTATACAGAGCGTCTTCCCGTATACCGATCTACCGCTGATTTTATAATCGACCCCGACTCAAAGGGTGCTATCAACCGGATCTGCGGCAGCTATCGAAGATACATAAAATGAATTCAGCCCCTCGCTTATGCAAGGGGCTGCAATCATTATCACTTATCAGCTTCTCAGCACAGCATCGAGCCTGAACTTCAATGCCTTGAGTATCGCTTTGACTGCCTGATTGATATCCTCATCATTCAGAGTCCGTTCATCGCTTCTAAGGTCAAAGCTGAAAGCCATGCTCTTCTTGCCCTCGGGAATTCCTTTTTCTCCGGGGACTTTTGGGTAATAAACATCAAAGACTCGACAATTTTCGACGATAATGCGAACCTTAGCGGTGCTAATGATATCAATAACAGTCTGCGCCTCGACTCCCTTATCCACAATAATCGCAATATCCCTTTGAACGACCGGGAATTTGGGCATCGGCTTATACTTCCTGACCATCCTTGCATGCTTTATCAGCTTGTCAAAGCTCAGCTCGGCAACGATGCAGTTGACCGGCAAGCCATATGCCTTCTGAACTTTGGTGTTGATAACACCCATCTCGCCCAGTACGTCTTCGTCGATGCTGACAATCGCCTTTCTGCCGGGATGATAGTATTCTCCGCCGCCTGCCGTAAAGCGGACATTCTCAATGCCTAACGCTGTGAACAGCTGCTCCATAACGCCCTTGGCGGTGAAGAAGTTTTCATTAATGCCTGCGCAGATGAAGCTGACAAGCTTTCTTTCCTCCGGAAGTCCCTCCGGGTCGTTATTGAAGTGCACGTTTGCGACCTCGAAGAATCTGCTCCAGCCGGTCTTTTTATTGCAGTTTACAAGCATGGTTCTGAGAAGTCCGCCGATGAGCGTCGTTCTCATAAGGCTTTGATCCTCTCCGAACGGATTGCGAAGCCTGACGGTAAGACGCTTTTCATCTCCTTCAGGTATCCTCAGCATATCGTATTCCTGCGGAGAGGTGAAATTGTAATTATACGCCTCCATGAATCCCAGCGATACGAATGTATCCTTTATGAGATCCTCAAAGACAAATCGATTGCCTAACTTGCCCTGGAAGGTATCACCGCGCATAAGGGTTGCAGGAATGTTATCATAACCGTAAAGCCTTCCAATCTCTTCGGCAATGTCCCAATCGGTCTCGATTCCGTCCTCAATATCCGTACGGAAATGCGGAACGGTAATATTAAGCTTGTTCCCATCAGCCGCCGCGCCTATATTGATGCTTGAAAGCAGCTTGCACATTTCATCGGGAGTCAAGCTCGTATCGAGTATCGCGTTAACATGAGCGCAGTCGGCGATAATATGCTTCTCCCCGATATCGGTATTGCAAACATCGATCATTCCGCCAACCACCTTACCTGCGCCCAGCTTATGAACCAGCTCGATTGCGCGGTTGACCGCAACCTCCGCATTCACCGCTTCAACGCCCTTGACAAAGCGGGCAGAGGAATCCGTTGAATGATGCAGCTTCTGAGTCGTATGCCTGATATTTGAAGGAACGAATACGGCGCTTTCAAACAGCGTAGCGTGAGTATTCTCGGTAATTTCAGAGTTCTCGCCACCCATCACGCCTGCAATACCGACGCCCTTTGTCGGGTCTGCGATCAGCAGCATATCTTCGCTCATGATCCTTTCCTTGCCGTCGAGGGTGGTTACTTTCTCTCCCTCAACAGCGTTGCGAACGATTATGTGTCCGTCTGCAACGCAGGCAAGATCGAAGGCATGCATGGGATGACCATATTCAACCAATACATAATTGGTAATATCTACGATATTGTTGATGGGACGGAGTCCGACAAGTTTCAGCCTGAGCTGCATCCACTTTGGAGAGGGCTCGATCTTGAGATCTGTGACCACCCTGGCGCAATATCTAGGGCAGAGTATTGGGTTAGCTACGGTAACAGTTGCATAATCCTCCGCGCTTCCCTCTCCCTCTACCGATTCTATCTCAGGCTCGATAAACTTCTGCCCGAGCGCGCTTGCAGCCTCACGGCAGATACCGATGATGCTCTGACAATCCGGACGGTTCGGAGTGAGTTCGATATCGAATATCACGTCATCGAGACCGAGAGCTTCCTGAATGCGCTGTCCATTCGGATGCGGTTCATGGAATATAAGAACGCTGTCGTTGCTTGCTCCGTCATACTCCACATCGTTTATACCCAGTTCGGCGCCGCCGCAGAACATGCCATAGCTCATCTCGCCGCGCATCTTTGTCGGCTTTATCTCCATTCCGTCTGCAAGGGTCGCACCGTCAAGCGCAACGGGAACCTGGCAGCCAACGGTTACATTGGTCGCATTGGTCACTATCCTGAGGGGTTCATCCCTGCCGACATCCACCGTGCAGATACGAAGGCGTTCCGCATTCGGATGCTGCTCAATTTCATTGATCGTGCAGACGAAAACATTCTTAATATTAGGCATTTCGGGAATCACATCCGCAATCTCAAAGCCCCTAAGAAGCATCCGCCTGACGAATTCCTCGTGGGACACATTATAGTCTACATAATCTTTAAGCCACTTAAGCGGTAGTTTCATCTTAATTTACCTCCCATCAGAACTGCTTGAGGAAGCGTGCATCGCCCTCATACAGCAAGCGAATATCGCTGATACCATACTTGAGGCACGCAACACGGTCAACGCCTATGCCGAAAGCGAACGCTTTCCATTCCTTTGGGTCGAGTCCGCAGTTCTCTATCTCGTGCGGATTGGTGATACCGCACCCCATTATCTCCATCCAACCTGTACCCTTGCAGGAGCTGCAGCCCTTGCCGCCGCATATCGTACAGCTTATATCAACCTCTGCCGAAGGTTCCGTAAACGGGAAGTAGCTTGGGCGGAGTCTTGATTTGACATTTTCACCGAAAACAACCTTGACAAAGGTATCTATCGTTCCCTTTAGATCGGCAAAGGTCAGATCCTTATCCACAACGAGGCCTTCCATCTGCATAAAAACGGGGCTGTGGCTTGCGTCAGGTTCATCCACACGGAACACCCTGCCCGGTATGACAAGGCGGAACGGAGGCTTTAGAGTCATGAGCGCCCTTGCCTCGCATGGGGATGTGTGCGTCCTCAGCAGAGTTCTTTCATCGATATAGAAGGTATCCTGCATATCCCTTGCGGGATGATCCAGCGGAAGATTGAGTTTTGTGAAGTTATAATCGTCATATTCGATTTCGGGCCCTTCAAAGGTCGTGAAGCCAAGGCCTATAAGCGCATCCCTTATTTCTCTGTAAACCTTCGTCAGCGGATTAAGCCTTCCAAGGGGTGAAGCCTTCAGTCCCGGCAGGGTCACGTCAATGATCTCCCGCTCGTTCTTTATGCTCTCCATGAGCTCGGCAATCGCCGATCTGCGCTGTCCGATAGCCTCTATCAAAGCCTGCTTGGCAGCATTTGCAGACTTGCCAAGCTCCGCGCGTTCTTCCGGTGACAGCTTTCCCATGCTGCGGAGGATCGCGGTAAGCGCGCCGTTCCTGCCCAAAATCTCGGTGTTCAGCTCTTCAAGCTCTTCTTCGGTCTTAACTCCCTTGAGCCTTTCAAGCGCACTCTCACGAATTCTTGTGAGTTGTTCTAACATTTTTGTTCTCCTATCATAAATAATAAGCACATTCGTCCGCAAGGGACGAGTGTGCTTTTCTCGTGGTACCACCCTAATTCACAGAGCTTGCTCTGCCTTTAAGCAGCTGTAACGGGCTGACCCGACAGCGACTACGCATGTGAGCAAAAGCCCAACACTTCACCGCCGTGGCTCCGGAGCGAACTTGTGATGTTTTTCTTGGCAGTGCGCTCGCAGCTATGCACACCTCTCTGAAGCCGTAAAAAGCATCTTTTCTCCATCAAAGCCGTGCCGATAAACCTATCGGCATTCAATTTAAGCAACATTATAACCACGCATAGCCTGCATGTCAAGCATTTTTTGCTTATTGTTTGCTTATCTTTAATCGTTTTCCTTGGGCTCGTCGGAGTCTTCCTTTTTTGCCAAGGCTCGTATTCCGGCAACGGCATCCACCGGCAGTGAGAAGCTGATACCCATGCCCTCCTTATCAATTCCTGCGTCCTTACAGATAGCCGTCATGATTTGGTTGCGCTTTTCGCGCTCTGTGAGGATCATTACAAGCTCCTTTTCGGGCTGGATAAGCGCACCGAAAAACTCCTGTAGCTCATTTGTGCCCGTGCCCCTGGCGTTTACGACCGTACCGCCGAAGGCTCCCGCTTTCTTGGCGGCGGTCATAACCTCGTCCGCAAAACCTCTGTTCACTATCGTCAGAATCAAATCATGGTTTATCATATCAGTTCCTCCAAATTACTCAGCCGTTTCATTTCCGTCGTTCAGATGCCTGCCGCCGATCGAAGTATACGAATTACGCTGCAGCGCAAACGATGACAGCGGTATTGAGAACGCAATGCCGTGACCCGGCTCGTCAAGGTGCATCCTCTCGGTGATGAGATCAATAAGTCTCCGACTCTTGGATTCGGCAACGGTCAGCATGACAATATCCTTTTCGCTCTCGCCAAGGCCAAGCAGAGTCAGCGTTTCGCTGTCGGCAGTGCCTCTTCCGTGCATTAGCAGGCCGGAAACTATCCCCTCCTGCTTGCACAGCTCGATAACATACTTGCCAACGCCCCTGTCAACAATGCAGGTGATAAATTTGATCCTTTCAATCGTTCGTTCCTTCATGCTATACTTCCTCAATATCCAGTTCAAATTCAATGATGGTTATGCCGTCGTCCTCTTCATCGGGAATGACAGCGGCTTTGTCTGCCTCGGCACGCTTGAGTTTGATCTTATAGGCAATTCCCATCATCTGTATCGTTACAAGTGGTGTTACCGCAACCATAGCAACAAGACCGAACGCATCGGTGGTAATGTTTCCTCCCAATGCTGCACAAGCGCCCATAGCAAACGGGAGCATGAATGTCGCTGTCATAGGTCCTGAAGCAACGCCTCCGGAGTCGAAGGCTATCATCGTAAATATTTTTGGTGAGAAGAATGAAAGCTCGATTGCCAATGCATACAGCGGTATGAGGAAATACCAAATGGATATTCCGTATACGACCCTCAGCATCGAGATCCCGACGGAAACAGCAACGCCGATCGACAGACTCAGCAGCATTGCATTTTGCGAGATTGCGCCTACAGTCAAATCCTCGACCTGCTTGTTCAATACCCTGACCGCCGGCTCCGCCATTACAACGAAGAATCCCAGAAGCACGCCTATCGGAATCAGGACCCAAGCATATTGTGTAGACGCAATGGCCCCTCCAAGGTATGTACCGGCAGGCATAAACCCAATGTTTACACCCGTCAGGAACAGCGCAAGCCCCACAAAGGTGTAGCCAAGGCCCACCCCGAGACGAGCAATGTTTTTCCACGGCAGGTGCAGCGAAATGAACTGGAACAGCAGGAACAAAGCGATGATCGGGAATATTGCCTGGGCGACCTCGCCGATGCAGTCAATAAAGCCGTGACCAAAGCCTGCCAGCACATCCGCGAAGCTGTTAAACGCTATCGCTGCGGTTTCGCCCGAAGAAACCTCGCTTACTCCGGATACAATGCCAAGAATGAGCATAGCTAGTATCGGGCCTATGGAGCAGAGCGCAACAAGACCAAAGCTGTCGTCCTGTGCATTCTTACCTCCTCGAACGGTGGCAAAGCCGATACCAAGGGCCATTATGAACGGAACGGTGATAGGCCCCGTGGTCACACCGCCCGAGTCAAAAGCGACCGGAACAATGGAGGGATTAGACACCGCCACCGTGCCGGCAACGGCGAATACCAAAACATACATCGCAAGCAAGACCTGCGTAAGCTCTATCTTTTTCAGTACCCTTATCAGCGCAATAACGAGCGAAACGCCGACGCCCGCCGCTACGGTCAGGATAACCGTCCACCTGTTTACAGTGTTGAACTGAATGGCCAGTACCTGCAGATCCGGTTCGGCTATGGTGATTATCGCTCCTATCAAAAACACTATTGGAATGAGCTTCTTGTAGCTTCCGGACTTAACAATGTGTGAGCCCATTCTCTCGCCCATTGGCATCATGGCCGTATCCGCGCCGAGTGTAAACAAAGCCATGCCTATTATCAAAAGAACCGCTCCGATAATGAATGAAATGAGCATATATTTCGGTATCGGGAAGAAGAATTGCAGCAGCAGCACTATTGCCGTTACCGGCAGAACCGATGCCAACGCTTCCTTAAGCTTTTCGGTTATCTGTTTTCTCATCGACTGTCTGTTTCTTTCTCCTTTTATATGCAAAGCGTAGCTTTTATACTTTTATACCATTTATTTGATTATAAGCATGGCACGGAAGCATTTCGTTTCCGTGCCAAGAAACATTTCATTATATGTTTGAATTTTCAGCTTATTTCCAAATCTCGTCCCTGATCATGGGCATGCTCATGCAGCGTGGGCCTCCTCTGCCTCGGCTGAGTTCGCCGCCGGGAATGGGGCTGACCTTGACGCCTGCTTTGTCGATAAGCTCGTTGGTAATTACATTCCGTTCATAGGTAATGATGGAGCCGGGCGCCATTGCCAAAGAGTTTGCACCCATATTCCAATGCTCCCTCCTGTACTGGATCGGATCGCCTCCGGCTATCTCTACAAAAGTGACCTTGTCAAGGCCGAGCGCACGCTCCAGTACATGCTCCGTTGAATCGGTGGTGCAGCTGATGCTGATCTCGCCGTTTCCGGCAGGAGTAAGTTCGTAGATATCAAACCACTTATGAGCAATACATGGATGAGCGAGGAATTTATCGTAGTCGATATGCGTCATCAGCACGTCGAGGTGCATGTAGGTTCTTGAGCTGGGGTTTTTGAAAAGAAGCACCTTTTCATATCCGCGTCCGAACAAAGTGCCAGCCAGTCTTTCGATCGCGGCGGAGCTTGTCCTCTCGCCGCAGCCAATGGCGACGCATTTATCGGACAGGGACAGCACATCGCCTCCCTCTATGCCGCAGCCGCAGTTAAAGTCATAAAGGAGGTCGACCGAACCTTTGCCAAAGTATTTGCTGTAATCGTGGATATATCGCACAAACAGAGTCTCACGCATACGGGCAGGCATGCTCATAGCGGATATTGCCATGCCGGTTCCGATGCAGAAGCTTATGTCCCTTGTAAAATAGATATTGGGAAGCGGATCGACCAGGAAGGGATAGTCGTCCTTAACGAAGAACTGTATTGGCTTGACCTTGACGCCGTTAAGATCTTCACGGGTGATGCCCTTTGCAACGGTGTCAAAGAGCTTATCATACGGAATGCTCTCCAAATACTCGGCTATCGCCCTCTCAAGGCTGATGCCGCGCACTCCGACCTCAACAAAATCATGAATGAATTTTTTTCTTATCTCGTCATCACGAACGACCTCGGTGAACATATCCTCGATGTAAACAACATCAACGCCGTTGCTGCGCAGAATGCTCGCAAACACATCGTGTTCTTCGCCTGCGCGTCTGACATCGGGCGTATCCTCTGCGAGCATACGTTCGAGATAATCAGGCATAAGGTTGGCAAGCTCAATGCCCGGACGATGAAGCATGACCCTTCGGAGTCGTCCGATCTCTGACTTTACGTTAACGAATTCGCTCATAGTATTCCTCCAAACAGTTGAATCGGGCATGCAAATAAAAATTGTGCGCCCACATCATCTTTTTCAATTATAGCATAAATCCTGCGGAAAGAAAACCCATATTGGGTATACAATTCCGCAGGATAGTGGCCATTATCGTCAGGCTTGGTGAATGTAGCTGTACAGGTAATCTATTGCGCCGCGAATGAATTCCGTGATGGAGTCATAATAAATAAGGACAAGGATAGCGGCAGCAAGAAGCAGGAGAGTAATGATCATGAACTTTATCAGTTTGGCGCGCGCATAGCTTCTGCTGTTGAAATTAACACCGTCCGCGAATGCCTGAACGAAGAAAACGACAAGGTTAATGATAGGAATGCAGCAGATGAGCTCACGCCAGAAAAAGCTCCATGTGCGAAGCGGCCTGACCTTTGACTTCATTGAGCTTATCATCGCTTCATCTATTTCCTTTTGATTAAGAGCCGGAGCTTCGAGCCTGTCATAAGCAGGATTTGATACCGGAACGTATGATGGAATGACCGGTTCGGCAGCGCCGCCGAAGCCTTCCTCGTGTTCGCCGGCTATGCCAGTCTGAGCTTCGCCGCAGGCATTGTTTTCAGAAGCTGATGCGCTGTCGTTTCCTAAAGATTCGGCAGCCGAAGCCGCGGCCGTCCCCTGCGCCAAGTCTCTTTCTCCGCGTTCTTCGGAATCAGCCCTGTCTCCGGCGGCATTGCTGTTGATTTCACTTCTCAAAATAGCTCCGCAGCTTGTGCAGAATACGAACCCTTCGGCAACTTCATTGCCGCAATTTGGACATATCATAGACATCCTCCTTTAGTAAACAAATAAACGATCCGATAATACACTCATTGAGCATACTTATCTTAACACTTTTTTCCTGTTTTGTATATGCCTATTTTCAAATTGTTGTTGAAAAACCACAATTTCGACAAAAGTTTTGGCATTCTTCGGTCATAAGCGCAGATAATACTCGAATCAGCTTGACAAAATAATTAAAAAAGCGCATAATATTCGCTGAAATTTAAACTGGGTATGTGTTTGCCGCGATAAGCGTTACGGCTTTCCCATTTGAATTTATCAAACCCATATCGGAATGGAGTTAACTATGAATAATGACTTTGAACCCCGCAATTTTATAGAGGAATTCGTGCTGGAAGACACACACACCAACCCCACAGTCAAGACCCGTTTTCCGCCCGAGCCCAACGGTTATCTTCATATCGGTCACGCCAAGGCTTTGTGTGTTGATTTTTCGATTGCCGAGCGGTTCGGAGGCAGCTGTAATCTCCGATTTGACGACACAAACCCTGCTAAGGAGGATGTGGAGTTTGTTGACGCAATCGAGCAGGATATTCGCTGGCTTGGCTTCAACTGGGATAAGCTCTGCTACGGAAGCGACTATTTCGATACCTGCTACGAATATGCCATTAAGCTTATCAAGGAGGGCAAAGCGTATGTCTGCGACCTTGACAAGGACCAGATAAGGGAATACCGCGGCACGCTTACCGAGCCCGGCATCGACAGCCCTTACCGCAACAGAAGCATTGAGGAAAACCTTGACCTTTTCGAGCGCATGAAAAACGGCGAGTTTCCCGACGGAAGCAGGACACTGCGCGCAAAAATAGACATGGCTTCTCCGAATATAAACATGAGGGACCCTGCCCTGTACCGGATTCTTCATAAATCCCATCACCATCAGGGCAATAAGTGGTGCATCTATCCCATGTATGACTTCGCGCACCCCATTCAGGATGCCATCGAGGGTATTACCCACTCGCTGTGCTCGCTTGAATACGAAGCTCACCGTCCTCTGTACAATTGGGTCATCGATAACTGCGGATTTGAGCACAAACCCCGTCAGATAGAATTCGCAAGGCTCAACATCACCAATACCATAATGAGCAAACGCTTTCTGCGTGCGCTTGTTGAGGGCGGTTACGTCAGCGGCTGGGATGATCCACGTATGCCGACACTCTGCGGAATGAGACGCAGAGGCTACACTCCCGAGGCCATCAAGGACTTCCTTAATCGCGCAGGCGTTGCTAAGGCCGATTCCATCGTTGATTCCGCAATGCTTGAGCATTGTGTGCGCGAGGACCTGAACTCCCGCTGCGATCGAGTTATGGCAGTACTTGACCCCATCAAGGTGGTTATCGACAACTTCCCCGAGGGTGAGTCCATCGATGTTGAGATAGAGAACCTTCCCATTGCACAGGAGGGTGATGAGAAGTACGGCAAGACGCATACCGTACGCTTCGCAAGAGAGGTATACATAGAACGCGATGATTTCATGGTCGAGCCTCCCAAGAAGTTCTTCCGTCTCAAGCCCGACGGAGAGGTCAGGCTCAAGGGCGCATACATCATCAAATGCGTTGGTTATGAATTGAACGAGGACGGCAGCGTCAATACCGTTCACTGCACATATGACCCCGAAAGCCGCAGCGGCGAATGTGAGCGCAAGGTCAAGGGCACCATCCATTGGGTGCCCGTAATCGATGCTGTTCCTGCGCAGTTCAGGCTCTACGATCAGCTCATGGTCTGCGAAGATGTCAGCGCAGATGATTTCATCGATAAGCTCAACCCTGAATCAAAGACCATCGTCAACGGCTTTGTCGAGCCCTATCTTGCTTCGGCAAAGAGCGGCGATAAGTTCCAGTTTATGCGCATCGGCTATTTCTGCGTTGACCCCGACAGCACGGACGGAAACCTTGTTTTCAACCGCACCGTCGGCCTTAAGGACGGCTATAAGCCGCAGCAATAACGGAGAATAGCAGATGACCGCTCAAGAAATGTGGGAAGAATACCGCAAGCTGAACCCTTCCGCCGATGCCTACGAGGCTTGGGCCTTCTGCGGAGGCGGCGCTGCAGGCGATGAGCTTGCTAAGCTTACGCTTCAGGGCATTAAGGCCGCAACCGCCAGTTCGCTTATCGCCTACGCCTGCGATGACGAGATTCCAACCGCAGGCTGTTATAGTGTAATACTTTATGACAATGGCGAGGCAGCGTGCGTGATACGCGATACCATTGTCAGCATCGTCCCTTTTGATGAGGTATCCCCCGAACATGCCTATCGTGAAGGTGAAGACGATCGCAGTCTTGCTATGTGGCGCGAGGTTCACAGAAGATTCTTTACCCCTGATTATGAGGCGGCCGGCAAGCCCTTCGATGAGCATGGCCTCTGCGTGCTGGAAGAATTTGAAGTAGTCTATAAATAGTAGTATTTTGCATCAAAAACGGCTTGGAAGGATCAAGGATCAGTGAACAGGAACTTTGCAAAGGCGATAGTCAACGAAAGAGCGGAGACTGCGGTCAAGGGCGGTCACCCCTGGATATTTGCAGAAAAGATAGTTAGCGTTGAAGGCGATTACGAGAACGGAGATCTTGTCGATGTCTATACGAGAAAGCAGCGTTTTCTGGGAACGGGCTTTATCAACGATAATTCCGCAATGCGCATACGCCTTATCTCGAGAAACGCCAACGACAGATTCGATGCCGAATTCTACCGCAGAAGATTCAAATATGCTGTCGACTATCGCAAAACCGTTATGGGTGACGATTTCGACTGCTGCCGCATCATCTTTGGGGAAGCCGACTCCTTTCCGGGGCTTACCGTAGACAGATTTGGAGATGTTTTGGTCGTGCAGGTGCTGACGCTTGGCATTGACAGGATCAAGGACATGCTCTTTCCAATTCTTATCGATGTCTTCCGTGAATATGGGATAACCATCCGTGCTCTGCTTGAAAGAAACGATGTCGCTATCAGGGAAAAGGAAGGACTATCGCAGTACAAGTCATTTTGCCATTATGACGGCTTAAAAGAGATCCCAAATGGCATAGTGGAGATAACCGAGAACGGCATCCGTTACGAGATCGACATATTGAACGGTCAAAAGACCGGGTTTTTCCTGGATCAAAAATACAACCGACTTGCTGCCGCAAGGATCGCTGCAGGAAGGAACGTGCTGGACTGCTTTACCCACACCGGAGCGTTTGCACTCAATGCCGCAAAGCACGGAGCAAAGCATGTTACAGCCGTGGATATTTCAGCCGATGCGATAGAACTCACCAGACGCAATGCGGAGCTCAACGGATTGAGCGAAAGCATGAGCTTTGTCTGCAAGGATGTGTTTGACCTTCTGACAGAGCTTGAGGGACGGAAAAAATGCGAATATGACTATATAATTCTCGATCCCCCTGCGTTTACCAAGAGCCGCGAGACGGTTTCCAATGCGATAAAGGGTTATAAGGCTATCAACGCCAAGGCCATGAAGCTGCTGCCAAGGGGCGGCTATCTTGCCACCTGCTCCTGTTCACACTTTATGACCGATGAACTGTTTCGCAGAATGCTTCACGATGCCGCTGAGGATGCAGGCGTTCAGCTTCGTCAGATCGAAGGCAGACAGCAGGCCCCCGACCATCCCATACTTTGGAATGTTCCCGAGACAGATTATTTGAAATTCTATATTTTTCAGATTGTATGATGTTTAGGTACGGTCATGCTGCTGCCGTCTGAGTTTAGGGAGAAACCATGGCTACTTCGATTGAGTTTATTGAATATGTCTGCGAACAGGTAAGCGGTATTGGGATCGTTCGGTACAGAAAGATGTTTGGCGAATACATGGTCTACATAAACGATAAACCCATCCTTTTGGTTTGCGATAATACCGTGTTCGTTAAGGAGCTTGAATGTATCAAAGAACTGATGAAGGATGCGGACAGAGGTGTTCCCTATCCCGGCTCAAAGGAGCACTATGTTCTGAACATCGACGATCCAGAATTCTGTAAAACCGTTATTGCTGTGCTCGAGCCAATGACCCCTTTACCTAAGCAAAAAAAGAGTAAACAGTCCGGACAGCCCGGACAGTCAATACGATCAGAATAGAAACCATAAAGCTACCCACCGACGGGATGAAAACCCTTCGGTGGGTAAATACTTTTTATGTTAATCTGTCGTTATCCTTTGTTCAAAGGTATCGACCTTGTTGAAATCTGCGTGCTCAATAATGTACTCCTTACGGGGAGCCACCTTTTCGCCCATCAAAAGCGTTACAAGATGCTCTACATACGCCGCATCCTCGATCGTGACCTGAACAAGTGAGCGGTTCTCCGGATTGAGTGTCGTCTCCCACAGCTGTTCGGGGTTCATCTCGCCAAGTCCCTTGTAACGCTGAAGCGTATAGCCCTTCATGCCCTTTGTTATCTTCGAAAGCTCATCGTCATCATAAGCGTAGAACACATCCTTGCCCTTCTGCACCTTGTAGAGCGGAGGCATGCCCATATAGACATGACCGCTCGTGATAAGCTCGCGCGTATAGCGATAGAAGAATGTGAGCAGGAGCGCACGGATATGCGCGCCGTCCTGGTCGGCATCTGAAAGGATAATAACCTTATTATACTTAAGATTATCAAGCTCAAAATCCTCGCCTATGCCGGTGCCGAGTGCAGTGATTATGGAACGGCACTCCTCGTTTTCAAGCACCTGCTCAAGCCTTCGTTTTTCAACGTTCAAGGGTTTACCCCTTAGCGGCAGAATAGCCTGAAAGCGTCTGTCCCTTCCCTGCTTTGCACTGCCTCCTGCGGAATCACCCTCAACGATGAACAGCTCGTTCTGCTGCGGATTCCTGCCGGTGCAGCTCGAAAGCTTGCCTACCAGCGGAGCATTTTCAAGCTTGGATTTCTCCCTTGCCATGCTCTTTGCCCTGCGCGCGGCCTCCCTCGCCTTGGCTGCCTTGACCGCCTTGTCAGCTATCGCCGCAGAAAGCTCCGCATTCTTTAGATCTTCAAGGATCGGGGTCAGCATGTCTATAACTACCGATTCAACGGCAGTGCGTGCTTCGGTGTTGCCAAGCTTGGTCTTTGTCTGACCCTCGAACTGTATGGAGCTCATCTTCAGTGAAAGCACAGCCGTCAAGCCCTCCCTGAAATCCTCACCCGACAGAGATGCATCCTTCTCCTTTAATAAACCTATCCTGCGGCAGTATTCGTTCATGACCTTCGTTAGTGCAGAGCGGAAGCCTGTCTCATGAGTTCCCCCTTCGGTGGTGGGGATGTTGTTCACATACGAGAATACGCTTTCGGTGTATCCGTCGTTGTGCTGCATAGCTACCTCAACGATAATGGTGTTGCTGCCCGTCTCCCTTATGCCGCTGAAATAGATAGGTTCCTTGTAAATCGTTGTCTTGTCTGCGTTGAGATAGGAAACAAAGTCGATTATTCCGCCATCGTACTTGTATTCACGCTGCCTGCTCTCATCCTTGCGCCTGCAGTCGGTGAAACGGAAAAGCACGCCTTTGTTCAGATAGGCAAGCTCGTTAAGACGCTTCGACACTATCTCATAGCTCATCTCCACGGTCTCAAACACTCTGCTATCGGGCATAAAGGTGACCCTTGTTCCCTGACGGCGAGTCCTCCCGACCTCCTCCAGCGGAGCGATCGGAATGCCCGAGTGCATATTGCCCTCATCATCCATATAGCTATGAAAGCGTATTCTATACAGCTTTCCGGCGGTTGCGACCTCGACTTCCACAAATTCGGACAACGCATTGACGACCGAAGCGCCGACGCCGTGCAATCCTCCGGAGAAGCCATAGGCATCGTTATCAAACTTGCCGCCTGCGTGGAGCTGTGTATAGACCACCTCGACGCCTGAGATATGAAGTTTTTCATGTATGCCCACAGGAATACCCCTGCCGTTATCCTCAACGGTAACGGAATTGTCCTTGTTGATGGTAACATTGATCTCATTTGCATAGCCGTTAGCCGCTTCATCCACTGCGTTGTCGACTATTTCCCAGAGCATGTGATGAAGGCCGCGGCTGCCCGTGCTGCCGATATACATGCCGGGACGCACTCGAACTGCCTCCAAGCCCTCCATTACCCTGATATCTTCAACTGTATAATCATGTTGCTGCATGTTTCTTTCCCAATCCTATAAAGATTTCATAATAGTGCATTAGCTCCGAATCACATTCCAAGCTCTTTGTTGATCTCTCTGAGCTGTTTCCTCAGCTCCAGTATCTCATCGTCAATGCCGCTCGTTCTATCCCTCTCCTCGATCAATTCAAGCTCATCCGTATCCAGCTTATCAAGTTTTCCGTTAACTTCATCCAGCCTTCCCTGAAGCCCATTCAGGCAGTTATCCATCCTCGCAATTACGCCCATCGCGCTTTCGCTGAGATCTGAGCGATAGCTGCCGCTGCCCTTTAGAAGAAAGATTCGCCTTGCGTCGAGAAGATCGTTAGCTAAGTACAGGTCAAAGCCGCGGTAGCGGCCAATCAGCTTATCCTCCCTAAGGAAAGCATATTCCGCCAGCAAATCGATGAGCCTCTCGCCTGCATCGCGGCGTTTTTTGTATGTCTCACCCATAATCTGCATAGTAAAGCCGCTGTTTGCCGTTTCAAGCCTTGCGATATCCTCCGTGAACATCGTCCTGAGCCTTTCAAGCTCCAGTTTTTTTGCAGGCATTTGAAGCAGAGCTTCCCCTGCCTCTATCTTCCGGCGTTCTATGCGTGAACGAAGTATCAGCTTGCGCTGAAGCTCCGTTTCGACCTCTATCCTGCGCTTTATAAGCGGATTGCCGACCGCAAGGGATTTGACCTCGCTGTATGTGAGTACGACCTCGTCCACTTCATCGCCTGCACGGTTCGGATAATCGCCGCGTACTATCTGCGAAATAAAGCGCTGTTTGTTTTCAAGAAGCTGCCATGAGTACGCATCAAAGCTCCCGTTAGTCACATAGCGGTAGATCCTAACGCTGTCGTTTTTATTTCCCTGGCGAAGCATACGTCCGTCACGCTGCGTCACATCCGACGGACGCCACGGAATATCCAGATGGTGGACTGCGACGAGATAGTTCTGAACGTTTGAGCCCGTGCCAAGCTTGAAGGTCGATCCTATCAGTATCCTGACCTTGCCCTTTCTGACCTTGTTGAACAGCGAGCTTCTCATTGAGTCCGTCACGGCATCATGAACAAACGCTATCTCATCGGCAGGCACGCCCATGTTCACAAGCTTACGCTTGATATCGTCATAAAGGTTAAATCCTTCCTTTGGCGTGCTCTGATCCAGAAAAACGAGCTGAGTGAGCTTCTCATTTTCGCTCCAAATGGAATACACGTTCCTGACGCAGTTATTGAGCTTCGAACCCGGCTCATCGGCAGCGTTCGGGTCAACGAGGCGCATATCGAGCGCAGCTTTGCGGCCATCGGTCGTAATCTTGAGCATGTTATCCTCTGTTCTGGGTACCTGCCCGGTCTTGACCTTCTCAGCCCTGTCCGCCAGCTCGCCAATATAGTCGCGCAGAGCCTTGCCTGATTCAACAATGCAGTTGACTGTTTGAATGTCTGTCGGCAGTTTTCTGTCATCGCTCACCGGAAAATACATATCCGCAATTTCCGAGAACATCAGCGAAAGCTCCGGGAGGTTATAGTACCTGCTCAAACGCTTTCTGAGCCTGTAACCAACGCCGTTGGCCTCGACCTCGAATTCTTCCGTGACCTCGGAGAACATCTTTACCCAGTTATCGAACTCTGCAAGGTTCAGCCTGTCCATACGATCAAATCCGAGATAGCGCTGCATGGTGTACAGATCCGAAACGGAGTTTGTTATGGGCGTACCTGTTGCGAATACCGCGCCCCTTCCGTCATTATGGCGCTGAACATAGCGTATCTTCGCCATCATATCATCGCACCGCTTTGAGCCCTTGGTGTTAAGCCCGGGAAGCGAACCGTGCTTGGTCTCGATGCTTATGTTCTTAAAGTTATGGGCCTCATCGACAAAGAGCGTATTGATCCCCAGATCATCGAAATAGATCTGTCCCTTTTCGCTCTTTTGTTCCGACTCCCAAAGCTTTTGCAGTCTGTGACTTATCCTGGATGAGCAGCGATTCAGCACCGAATATGCCTCGTTATTGATAACATCCTGCATAGCGGCAGCGATATCCGAATGTGCTGCCATCAGCTCGCGCTCACGCTCCTCCCTTGAAAGCGGAATAAGTGAAAAGCTGGTGTAGCTAATTATCACCGCATCATAATCGTGCTCAATTATGTGCCGAAGCACTCTGTTGCGGCTGCCCGGGGTGAAGTTCTTTGGTTCTATCATGAGTACCGAAGCATCGGGATACAGATGCAAAAATTCATTGTACCACTGTTCCAATATGTTGTTCGGCACAACGAACAGGTTGCGTTTTGATATTCCCAGCCTTCGCAGTTCCATGGCGGCGGCAGCCATTACATAGGTCTTGCCGGCACCGACCTGATGAGCAAGCAGGATATTTTTGGAGCTTACAACACGCTTTATCGCATCGAGCTGATACCTTTGCAGCTTGACATCCGGGTTTTTACCGGGGAGCTGCATCCTGCTTCCGTCAAAGCGTCTTGGCCTTATCGCACAAAAGCTCTCATTATAGTAATCAAGCAGCGTGGTACGCCTCGGCTCATCCTTAAACAGCCAATAGCTGAAGCGTTCGCTTATCTGTTTTGCCTTCTCCTGAACCAGCAGAGTCTCCGATTTGTTTACCCTTCTGGTCAGCTTTTTGGTTTCATACGAATAATATGTCTCATAAACTACCAGCTCGCGAGAGTTGAGCATTCTTTCAATTATCTCAAAAGCATTCATCTCCGGCGTGCCATATGTCATCTTGGCGCGAGTGAACTCCGAAAAATGCTTTTTGCCCCTGATGATGTAATGATTTGCCGAGCGAATATAGTCCACCTGTATTCCGGGTCTGCCGGATGAGGACTTGATCCCGATAAGTGCGATTATGAAATCCCGATAGACGTCCGGCGGTATCCAAGGGCTTCCGATGGAGATCTTTATCTGTTTCGCTTCAACACGCTTAGGCATAACGGTATTGAGAGCAACGACATTATCGGCAAGGTCCACGCCATCCGGCACGTCCATACCATCATCGATAGCGTGTCGGACCGCTTTCAGCTTGGTCATGATATTTCCGGAGAGATACTCGTCAGCGGCAACAAACTCACCCCGCTCCGGGTCGAAGTAGATCGTTCCCGAAAGCGAAGCAAGCACCTCTTCCCTCGTGGACTTGGCAAGGGCCGCAATCGTACTCAGGTCTACTCTTCCGATCCTGTCAATGCAGTAGGACAGCGCATCGTGTATCGTCAGCACTTCAGCGGCGTTATTCTGTTCGTAAGCGATAATATCGTCCAATTTATGCCCTTCTGTGAAGTTAGATTCTATGGAAAACGGGTATCAGGTGTTCAAAGGTTGCAAGATACCCTATGCCCGCTTCCCTTGCAAGCTCGATCGCCTCGTCAAGGCGATTGCCGACTCTTTCGGCCCTGTGAGCGTCAGAACCGGTGGTCACAAATTCTCCGCCGAGTTCACGATAGCGTTTCAGGATATCGAGTCCCCATTTGGGCTCGTCCCACCATGCTGAGGTGTTTATCTCGATTCCCTTGCCGCGAGAAATGAGGATCTTAAATATCTCCGTGAAAACCTCGTAAGATACATCAAGGGTCATCCTTCTGTCATCGAACGGAGCGTACTTAGTTACGAAATCGTAATGCCCGAGAACGCTCATCATTTGGCAGTTCTGAATGCCTCTAAGTATCATGTCCAGATATGAATAATACGCATCCTGCCTTGTTCTGCCTGCAAAATATTCTTTTGAATATGTGTCTATTCCGTCCACCAAGTGGACGGAGCCTATTACGAAATCAACATCAAACGGCAAAATATAGCTCTCGGCATTTGCGGCAGCTGTCTTATCGTCAAGGCTTATTTCCGATCCAAGCTTGATCCTTACTCCCTTATAGCTATCCCCAATCTTCCCAAGCTCCTCCTTGAGCTTGCCAATATCTGCCCGGGGCCTTGGATACGGTTCCAGCATCACATCAAAATCCACATGGTCGGTAAAGCAAAGCTCTTTCACTCCGCTGTTGGCTGCCGCTTCGAGCTGCTCAATTGGTGAGCATGAGCCGTCATGAGAGAAGAAAGTATGCACATGATAATCGAATCTGTCCATAACAAAAAATTCCTAATCAATTCAAAATCCGAAAAATACATTCCCGGAAAAACTATTATAACATGGGATGTCAATATATTCAATATAAAACTCTCAAAATAAATAAAAAAGACTGTTAAAGCGTCAAGCATAGGTGACACATTTCCACTCAAGAGAGCAGTCAAGGGC
>OLSB01000350.1_pt1 | contig 54627 bp, 59 predicted proteins | sample 1672071 | NCBI WGS metagenome assembly OLSB01 (sample SAMEA3136642, study PRJEB25190) | human gut metagenome | biome: human gut; feature: human-associated habitat; material: faeces | place: Austria | collected 2013 | reverse complement strand
TGAAGCCTTCTGAAAAAATATTTTAGTTTTTTCTGCTTTTACTCTTGACTTTTGCGCACATATCCGGCGATGGTCGGCTATGCGCTCTTTTGCGTCAGTATTTTACTTTGGCCAGACAGATGCGGATCCACTCGTGGTCATAAAACGTGAGGGTGTCCTCCGGCAGGCCGCCGAAGGTCTCGGCCTTGTCCAGAATGTCCGCATCGGGGTAGGCCACCGGGTCGGTAGCCATATCCTCGTCCATCTCCTCCATGGCGGTGGCAGAGGGGCAGGAATAGCCCGTTTCCTCGCAGTTGCGCAGGACGATGTCGTCTCGGCACATAAAGTTGATGAAGGTCAGGGCGTCCTCATAGTTCTTCGAGCAGGTGGGGATGCACATGGCGTCCACGAACAGGTTACTGCCCTCCTCCGGCTGCACGAAGGCCAAGTCCGGATTCTCCTCCACCATGGTCAGATAGTCGCCGGCGTAGTAGGTGCCCATGGCAGCCTCGTTGTTGATCATCTTGTCGAAGATCTGATCCATAACATAGGCCTGCACGATGCCGGCCTCTTTCTGCTTGATGAGCAGGTCGGTGGCCTCGGCGATCTGGTCCTTATCGGTGGTATTGAAGGAGTAGCCCAGCGCCTTCAGGGCAAGGCCGATGCAGTCGCGGGGATTGTCAAAGATCAGCAGCTGCCCCTTGAGGTCGGTGGTGAACAAATCCATCCAGCTGGTGGGCGGCTCGTCCACCATGGTGGTGTTGTAGATGATGCCGGTGGTGCCCCACATATAGGGCAGGCTGTACTTCTGATCCGGATCGTAGGCGGGGCTGAGATAACGCTCGTCGATGTTTTCGGCGTTGGGGATCCTGCTGTAGTCCAGCTCCATCAGCAGCCCCTCCTCCCCCATGCGAGCCACCATGTAGTCCGAGGGGATGATCACATCATAGCTGTTGCCGCCGCCCTTGATGGCGGAATAAAGCATCTCGTTGGAGGCGAAGGTGTTGTAGTTGACGTGGATGCCCGTTTTGGCCTCGAAATCGTCGAAAATGGACTCGTCGATATATTCGCCCCAGTTATACACGTTGATGCTGCGCTCCGTCTGCCCGCTCTGGCAGCCCGCCAGAGGCAGCGCCAGCAGCAGTATCAGGAGCAAAATGGCGATCTTTTTCATCACAGACCCCCTCCCTTCGTGCCGTCGCGCTGCAGCGCCCTGTTCCGCTTTTCCGCCTGCTTGCTCTGGTGCATCTCTCGGAAATTCACAATGAGCAGCAGAGTCAGCACCGTAACAAACAAGATCGTGGACAGGGCGTTGACCTCGGGGCTGATTCGCTTGCGGGTCATGGCGTAAATTTGCATGGCCAAAGTGGCCACCTCAGACCCGGCGGTAAAGTAGGAAATGACGAAGTCGTCAATGGAAAGAGTAAAGGCGATGAGCAGGCCGTTGAGGATGCCGGGCCGCAGCTCGGGCATGAGCACCTTCCAAAAGGCCTGCCAGGGCGTTGCGCCCAGATCCATGGCCGCCTCCCCCAGATTGGGGTTGAGCTGGCGCAGCTTGGGCAGCACCGCCAGAACCACATAGGGAATATTAAAGGTGATATGCGCCACCAGCAGCGTGCCGAAGCCCAGAGAGAAGCCCAGCAGGTTCCCCGTGAACACGAACAGCAGCATCAGGCTCACGCCGGTGATGATGTCGGCGTTGGTCATGGGGATGTTGTTGATGGTCATGAGCAGGTGCCGGGGCTTGCGCTTCATGGCGTGGAAGCCGATGGCCGCCGCCGTGCCCAGAACCGTTGCGATAACGGCCGCCAGCACAGACACCGTGAGGGTGGTGCTGAAGGCGGAGAGGATCTCCTCGTCGTGAAACAGCTCCTCATACCAGTGCAGGGAGAAGCCCGACCACACCGTGCGGCTCTTGGAGTCGTTGAACGAGAAGACGATCAGCACCGCAATGGGCAGGTACAAAAACAGGAACACCAGGATGTTGAGCACCTTGGCAATGACAGGGTTTTTATTCTGCATCACATCATCACCGCCCCTTCTTCTCCGTCGCCGAAGCGGTTCATAATCAGCATGGCGATAATCACCAGCAGCAGCATCATAAGGGAGATGGCGCTGCCCAGGTGGGGATTATACGCCGAGCCGAGAAACTGCATTTCAATAAGGTCGCCCAGCAGGAAGCTCATGCCACCGCCCAGGAGCTTGGAAATGGCAAAGGTGGAGATAGACGGGATGAACACCATCATCACGCCGCTGATAACGCCGGGGACGGACAGGGGAAAAATCACCCGCCGAAAAACCTGCATCTTGCCCGCGCCCAGGTCCTGGGCCGCCTCAATATAACGCCGGTCCAGCTTCTCGATCACCGAAAAAATGGGCAGGATCATAAAGGGCAGGAAGTTATACACCATGCCCAGAATCACCGCCGCGTCAGTATTGATGATATGCAGGGGCGGAAGCCCCACCAGCTCCAGCAGCTGATTGAGAAAGCCGTGGTTTTCCAGAATGGACATCCACGCATAGGTGCGCAGGAGGAAGTTCATCCACATGGGCAGCATGATGAACAGCATGGCTACCTTCCGCGTAGCAGGTCCCGTCTGCGCCAGAAAATAGGCAAAAGGATAGGCAATGAGCAGGCAGATGCCCGTGGCCACCGCCGCCAGATACAGGGAGTTGCCGCACACCTGCAAAAATACGTCGATATTGGTGAAGTTCTCCGCGGTGAACTTGCCGTCGTAATTGGTGAAGGCGTACACCACGATGAGCAGCAGCGGCACCACTACGAACACGGCCATCCAGACGATATACGGAATGGCAGGAGTCTTAGTCTTCATCGTCAGCGTCCTCCTCATCCTCCTCGGCAAAGTCGGGATCGTTGATCTCGTCATACTCCGCCGAATAGGAACTGTAGTCGCCGAACAGGCCCGAATACTCGCTCTTCTTCATAATGTGGATGTCGTCGGGGTTGAGGATGATGCCGATGACCTCGCCCACCTCGTGGTAGTCCGTGGTCTGAATGAGCCACTTGTAGCCCTTGAAGTCCACGATGGTATCATAGTGGACGCCCTTGAAGGTGACGGAGGTCACCTTGCCCACCAGGCGGCCCTTTTCGGCGGGGACGATCTCAATGTCCTCCGGCCGGATGACCACGTCCACCGGCTCCATGGGGGCAAAGCCCTTGTCCAGGCACCTGAACTTGCGGTTGAAAAACTCCACCACATAGTCCTCGTGCATGATGCCGTCGAGGATGTTGCTCTCGCCGATGAAGTCCGCCACGAAGGCGTTTTTCGGCTCGTTGTAAATGTCCTCGGGGGTGCCGATCTGCTGGATGCGCCCCTTGTCCATCACCACCACGGTGTCGGACATGGTCAGTGCCTCCTCCTGATCGTGGGTAACATATATAAAGGTAATGCCCATCTGCTGCTGGATACGCTTCAGCTCGTTCTGCATATCCTTGCGCAGACGCAGATCCAGTGCGCCCAGAGGCTCATCTAAAAGCAGGACCTTAGGCCGGTTCACCAGCGCTCTGGCGATGGCCACCCGCTGCTGCTGGCCGCCGGAAAGCTGATCCACGCGCCGCTTTTCAAAGCCCTTCAGGCTCACGACGCCCAGCATTTCCGTGACACGCTCACGGATCTCCGCTTCCGGCACCTTGGAAATACGCAGGCCGAAAGCAATGTTTTCAAACACATCCAGATGCGGGAACAGCGCATACTTCTGGAACACCGTGTTGATCTGCCGCTTGTGAGGCGGGACATCATTGATCCTGACGCCGTCAAAGATCACGTCGCCGCTGGTGGGGGTGGTGAACCCGCCGATAATGCGCAGCGTGGTGGTCTTGCCGCAGCCGCTGGGGCCTAAAAGCGTCAGAAACTCCGAATCATTAAAATACAAATTGATGTTATCGAGAACCTGCTCGTCGTCAAACGCCATGCAGATATTCCGCAGGCGAATCAACTCTTTGGACATTTATCCTCCTCCGTTCGCAAAAAAAGATGCGTCCCATTCCTCTGAAGGGCGGCTGTCTGTTCCTTTTCCCCGCCATTCGTCAGAATTTGACAGATACAATATAGTAAGAAACCCCCCAAATGTCAACAGGTTTTTTCTTATTTTTATATTGTGCTTTTTCCTCCAAAAACGCCCCTGAAAAAGCACCTCCGCTATGTAAAAAGAGACTGCCGACAAAGTGGTAAGATTGCAATAAAGAAAGAGTGAGTGAGGGAAACCCCAGAAGGGCTTCCCTCACCAGTAAAATCAATAGTTTTCGGAGCTTTTTCAAAGATAGAAATTCAATACACTCAGCCAAAATATTTCTCCCGAAACGGCACCTGCTCCACTTGAAACGTCCGCCTCCGCAGATAATTCAGCAGCCCCGCGTCCGTGGGCAGGTCAAAGGTGAGCCTATAGGAGTAAAGCGCCTGCCTCGTTTCGCCATAGCGGCGGTTCACCTCGCCGTTTCCGTACTTCCCGTCCCCCAGCAGCGGGCAGCCCAGGTCGGCCATGGTGGCGCGGATCTGGTGGGTGCGGCCGGTGAGCAGCTCCACCTCCAGCAGCGAAAGCTCCCCCCGCCGCTCCAGCGTTTTATAGCGGGTCACGGCAGTCTTGGCGCCGGCCACGGGCTTGCGGAACACGGCCACCAGTTTTTTCTTCTCGTCCTTGCGCAGGAAGTTTTGCACCTCTCCCTGGGGCGGCTTGGGCGCGCCCACGGCGATGCAGAGGTAGCGCTTGGTCAGCTCATGGTCGCGGATCTTGTCGTTGATGATGCGCAGGGTCTCGGCATTCTTGGCGGCAATGACGATGCCGCCGGTGTTGCGGTCGATGCGGTTGCACAGGGCGGGGGTGAAGGCGTTCTCCCAACGGGGATTCCACTCCCGCTTCTGGTAGAGATAGGCCTGAATGTGGTTGATGAGGGTGTTCACCTTCTCCGTTTCGTCGGCGTGGACCACAAGCCCCGGGCGCTTATTCAGCAGCATGAGATTTTCATCCTCATACACGATGTCCAAGCTGGGCTTAAAGAGGGTGAGGAACACATTTTCCTCCCTCGGCTTGTCAAAAAACTCGTCGTTTATATAGAGCTGCAAAACGTCCCCCTGCGCAAGACGCTGATCCCGCACAGCCCGCTGGCCGTTCACCTTGATGCGCTTGAGGCGGATGTATTTTTGCAGCAGCGCCGGAGGCAGCAGGGGCAGGGACTTGCCCACGAACCGATCCAGCCGCTGGCCGGCGTCGTTCTTTCCCACGGTAAGCTCCTTCATTTTCCTCCCCCTTTTCGGCCGTATACAGCTATTGTAGCTGATTTTAGAAAAAAGTCAATTTTTTAGCAGAAAATGTTTGACAATCCGTTTTTCTTCCTCTATAATACAATTCGTGTCATTGTGAGGTGTGCCATGCGTTTGAACGTAAACAGAGTTTTGCATACTCCGGATGCCAGCGAGGATTTCCACTTTGAAATGGATCTTTCGGATCTGGAATTCGGCGGAGAAAAGCCTGTTTCGCAGCCGGTTGTTGTGGACGGCCGGATCCGGAACAAGGCCGGTATGCTGCTTTTGGAGCTTCAGGCGTCCACAACGCTCCGCTGCCGGTGCAGCCGGTGTCTGGATCCCTTTGACCTGCCCAAGGCCACAGACTATTCCTGTGTTTTGGCGGAGGAAAAGCAATTCGAGGACAGCGACGACATCGTTCTTCTGGATCACGACGAGGTGGATCCGGAGGATCTTGCCAGAACGGCGTTTATCCTTGACATGGACACAGTATTTTTATGCTCTCCCGACTGCAAGGGTCTGTGCTCCGGCTGCGGTGCAAACCTCAACCGCGAAAGCTGCCGCTGCAAAAAGCAGGTGGACCCCCGCCTGGCGGCGCTGGCCAAGCTCCTGCCGCAGGAAGACGCATAAGCTCTTTTATAAATTCACTGCTCAGGCAGTATAAGACCAAGGAGGTGTCAACATGGCAGTACCTAAGGGAAAAGTATCCAAGCAAAGACGCAATAAGAGACGCAGCTCCGTGTGGAAGCTGGCGGCTCCCGGTCTGGTGGCATGCCCCAAGTGCGGTGCGCTGCATCTGCCTCACAGAATGTGCCCGGAGTGCGGTACCTACAATGGCCGTGAGGTCAAGGTCGTCAAGTCCGTGGCTGCGGATAAGTAAGTTTGTGTCCTTGCAGGAGGGAAGCGTGGCTTCCCTCCTGTTTTTTTGCTGCCTACCCCTTGCCACACACTCGTAGGGGTCGGCGTCCCCGACGACCCTACGCACACCGCTGCACCCTCAGTCCCTGCGTAGGGGACGATGCCCACATCGCCCCGCCAGCAAGTGCCGCATCCTCCCGTCCGTTTTTCCCATTTGGTTTTTTCATTATAATCATAAAAACCATTTGTTTTACTTTTGCCCCCGCACAGGCTATACTATATTTATAAAAATACTTGCGAATCCCCCGAAAAACGGATATAATTAATAAGTTATTATGTGGCAGTATGCCGTTTTTTGGGAGAGAACGCACCTATGAGCACCATCATCACCTCCATAGATCCCGATAGCCCCGCCATGCGAGCCGGTCTGCGCGCCGGCCAGCAGCTTCTGACCATCAATGGCCACGCCGTGGTGGACGTGCTGGACTACCGGTTTTACGGGTACGACCCCGTGAGCCATCTGACGCTGAAAAACGAAGACGGCTCCACCCGGAAGCTCACCGTCCGCAAGGCCGAGGGTGAGGATCTGGGTCTGAACTTCGACACCTACCTCATGGATGAGATGCGCTCGTGCGCCAACCACTGCATCTTCTGCTTCGTGGATCAGATGCCCCCGGGCATGCGCCAGACCCTGTATTTTAAGGATGACGACGCCCGCCTCAGCTTCCTGCAGGGCAACTACATCACCCTCACCAACCTCACCGAGCGGGAGGCGCAGCGCATCATTGACCTGCGCATCAGTCCCATCAATGTGTCCGTCCACACCACGGATCCCCAGCTCCACTGCACCATGCTGGGCAATAAAAACGCCGCCAAAAGTCTGGACTATATCCGCGCCTTCTGCAAGGCCGGCATCGTCATGAACGGCCAGATCGTGGTGTGCCCCGGCTGGAACGACGGCGACCGGCTGCGCCGCACTCTGCGGGATCTGACGGAGATGGAGTTCTCCTCCTGCTCCCTGGTGCCGGTGGGCATCACCAAGTACCGCAAGGGACTGGCCAAGCTCCGCCCCGTAGACGCGGCGTGCGCCGCCGAAATTCTGGACATCGCCGAGGAATTCGGGCAGGAGAATCTGCGCCGCTTCGGCACCCGCCGCTTTTTCTGCGCCGATGAGCTGTTTCTGCGGGCAGGCCGCGCGCTGCCGGAGGACGACTACTACGAGGGCTACCGCCAGCTGGAAAACGGCGTGGGCATGCTCCGGTCCCTGGAGGGCGACCTGCTGCGCGCCATGGAGCTTATGGACGATGCCCCCGTCCCCTCCCCCTTCACCATCGCCACCGGTCGGGCAGCCGAGGCTTTCATGCGCCACCTGCTGTCCCTTGTGCAGCAGCGGTTTCCACAGGTGCAGGGCAAGGTGGTGGGCGTAGACAACGACTTTTTCGGCCACACCATCGACGTGGCGGGTCTTCTCACCGGACAGGATCTGGCCGTCCAGCTCAAGGCGCACAAGCCTCTGGGGCGGGTGCTGATCCCGCTTCACATGCTGCGCCATGCGGAGGACGTATTTTTGGATGACTGGACGGTGCCGCAGCTTTCGCAGGCGCTGGAGGCGCCCGTGCAGGTAGTGGGCATCGACGGCTTCGACCTGTGCGACTCCATTTTTGAACTGTAAGGAGGGATATCTATGGCAAAACCTATGATCGCCATCGTGGGTCGCCCCAACGTGGGCAAATCCATGCTGTTTAATAAACTCATCGGCCGCCGTCTTTCCATCGTGGAGGACACCCCCGGCGTCACCCGTGACCGCATTTACGGCGAAAGCGACTGGTGCGGCCGCAAATTCACCCTGGTGGACACCGGCGGCATCGAGCCAAACACCGACAACGAGATTCTCACCTTCATGCGCGAGCAGGCGCAGATCGCCATTGACAATGCCACCGTCATCGTCCTGGTGGTGGACAGTAAGACCGGCATGACCGCCGCCGACCAGGAGGTGGCCAATATGCTCCAGCGTTCCAAGAAGCCCATCGTCCTGGCGGTGAACAAAATGGACTCCACCGGCACGGTGGATCCGGAATTTTATGAATTTTACAATCTGGGACTGGGCGACCCCATCGCCGTGTCCGCCGTCCACGGCCACGGCACCGGCGACCTGCTGGATGCCTGCATGAAATACTTCCCGCCGGAAGATGACAACGAGGAGGATGACGACGTCATTCAGGTGGCCATCATCGGCAAGCCCAACGTGGGCAAGTCCAGCCTCACCAACCGCATTCTGGGGCAGGAGCGCGTCATCGTCAGCAACGTGGCGGGCACCACCCGCGACGCCATCGACTCCTACTTTGAAAACGAGACCGGCAAATATAACTTTATTGACACCGCCGGCATGCGCAAAAAGTCCAAGGTGGACGACGCCATCGAAAAATACAGCGTCCTCCGCGCCACCATGGCCATCGAGCGCAGCGACGTGTGCCTGATCCTCATCGACGCCAACGACGGCGTCACCGAGCAGGACACCAAGATCGCCGGTCTTGCCCACGAGGCGGGCAAAGCCTGCATCATCGTGGTGAACAAGTGGGATGCCGTGGAAAAGGACGGCAAGACCATGGATCGTATGCGCGAGGACATCCGCCGGGATTTGAGCTACATGACCTACGCCCCCATTCTGTTCATCTCTGCCCTCACAGGCCAGCGGGTGAACCGGCTGTTTGAGCTTATCAATTACGTCCACAACCAAGCCTCCACCCGCATCACCACCGGCATGCTCAACTCCGTGCTGGCCGACGCCCAGACCCGTGTGCAGCCCCCCACGGACAAGGGCCGCCGCCTGAAGATCTATTACATGACCCAGGTGGGCATCAAGCCCCCCCACTTTGTGATCTTCTGCAACGATAAGAAGCTCTTCCACTTCTCCTACCAGCGGTATCTTGAAAACCAGATCCGCAGCGTGTTCGGTCTGGAGGGCACCCCCGTGATCCTCTCCATCCGCCAAAAGGGGGACGATGACAATTAAACTATCCATCTATTTCGTGGTGGGCCTGACGCTGCTGGTTTCCTACCTGCTGGGCTGCTTCAACGGCTCCGTGGTCACCTCCCACTTCATCATTCGGGACGATGTGCGCAAGCACGGCAGCGGCAACGCCGGCCTCACCAATTTCTACCGCACCTACGGCGCCAAATACGCCCTCATCGTCATCCTCTGCGACATGGGCAAGACCCTGCTCTCCTGCCTCATCGGCGGCTACCTGATGCTCTGCACCAACGGCTGCTGGACGCTGGGCGTGCTGCTGGGCGGCCTCGGCTGCGAGCTGGGGCACATGTTTCCGGCGTACTACGGCCTCAAGGGCGGCAAGGGCATCCTCTCCGGCGGCGTGCTGGTGTGGATGCTGGACTGGCGCATCGCTCTGGTTTCGTGGAGTCTGTTCCTGCTGCTGTGGCTGCTGACCCGCTATGTGTCCCTCGGCTCAGTCGTCGGCACGGCCAGTATGCCCTTCACCGCATTCTTTGTGTTTGACCATGACCCGCTGCTGACGGCGCTGTGCGCTCTTGTGGCCGCGTTGGTCATCTACTGCCATCGGGAAAATATCCGCCGCCTACTCAAGGGGACGGAGCGCAAATTCCGTTGGCATGTGAACCCCATAAGTCCCGACGAAAGCGATTCGGAATAGAGAAAGGAAACAGCTATGAAACACAATCAAGTTCGCCAGGTAGTGTTCCCCGTCATCACCGCTATGATCTGGGGTAGCTCCTTCGTGGCCCAGAGCACCAGCACCGAGCATGTGGGGGCCTACACCTTCAATGCCGCCCGTTCCTTTGTGGGTTTTTTGGCCCTGCTGGTGGTCATTCAGATCTTTGACGCGGTAAATCGCCGTAAGCAGGCCTCCGCTTCTCCGTCTCAAGAGCAGTCTGCCCCTGCCGAAAGCCGCAAGACCCTGATCATCGGCGGTATCTGCTGCGGCTTCGCCCTGGCCCTGGCCTGCAATTTGCAGCAGTTGGGCATGGTGGCCGGTGCCAGCGCCGGAAAGACCAGCTTTATCACCACCCTCTATGTGGTGCTGGTTCCCATCTGCGGGCTGTTTCTCAAGAAAAAAGTCTCTCCCGCCGTGTGGGTCAGTGTTCTGCTGGGCGTAGCGGGCCTGTACTGTCTGTGCATCAAGGACGGCTTCTCCATCGCTCCCAGCGACCTTTTGGTGCTGCTATGTGCCTTTGGCTACACTCTGCATATTCTGGTTATTGACCACTTCACCCAAAAGGTGGACGGCATTAAAATGAGCTGCATTCAGTTCCTGACCTGTGCGGTGATCTCCGCTGTTTTGATGCTCATTTTCGAGCACCCCACCTGGGCGGACATCACCCCCTGCATAGGCTCCATCCTGTATGTAGGCGTTTTCTCCAGCGGTGTGGCCTATACCCTGCAAATCCTGGCTCAAAAGGACTCCAATCCCACCATTGTGGCCCTCCTCCTGAGCCTGGAGAGCGTATTTGGTGCCGTGTCCGGCGCCATCTTCCTGCACGAAACAATGACCGGTAAGGAGCTGATCGGCTGCGTACTGATGCTTATTGCCGTGGTGCTGGCGCAAGTCGATTTCCCCATCAAGAAAAATGCAAAACCTGTCTAAAGGAGGCAAATTATTATGACCGAAACCACTCTGCATATCGACGGCATGATGTGCTCCATGTGCGAAAGTCATGTGTGCGACACCATCCGCAGCCAATTCCTCGTGAAAAAAGTCAGCGCCTCCCACTCCAAGGGCACGGCGGTGATCCTCTCTCCGGAGCCCCAGGATGAGGAAGCCCTCCGCAAGGCCATCGCCGCCACCGGCTACGAGATCAAGAGCATCGAGAGCAAGCCCTACGAAAAGCACGGCCTTTTCCACCGCTAAAAAAATCCCCCATCTGCATCGGCGGTTGTTCGTAAAACAGTATTGTGCCGAGATCAACGAAGCAGCACGAAGCCGCATGGGGCTGATCGCGCCGGAGCTGGCAAAGCAAAACAGTATGGCCGAAAAGCTGAAAGCCGAAAACCAGATGGAATGGTACGGCAGAGGAATGCTTGCAAGGCACAGGCCAAAGAATGTGAAAATGGAATTGATTTACGATTGAGCGAGGAAGTCCGGGCAGAAAAACTGTTCGGACTTTTCTCATTTCTTGCCAAAGTTGCGGTAGAATTGTTCACAGGGTTATGGTATAATTTGCGCAAGCAAAATGAACGACATATCGGAATTTGTGGAGGTAAGTTTAATGTTTAGAACAATTCGAAAAAAGAAAAATGAAATCAGTATAGATGCAGCAAAAGAACTGCTTCGTTGTTCTCGACGCGGCATTCTGGCAGTTAATGGTGATAATGATTATCCCTATGCGATACCAATAAATTATCTGTATGATGAAAACGCACATAAGATTATTTTTCATGGAGCGAAAGCAGGTTATAAGGTGGATTGCTTGAAAGCATGTGACAAGGTTTGCTTTACTGTATGCGGTAATGAAAGCATTAAAGAAGAATCGTGGGCACCTTTTCTTCAAAGTGTGGTTGTCTTTGGACGATGCCATTTAGTCGAAAATCAGGAAGACATTATTAAGCTTGTAAAGAAGTTTGCGATGAAGTATTATCCTAATGAAAAGATGGTAGATGAAGAAGTGGCATCATCTGGAAGGGCCGTTCAGATGTTTGAAATCGAAATAGAGCACCTTAGCGGAAAAGAAGTACAGGAACGATAAATTCATATTTGCCGGGGAGTTGAGCAAAAGAAAAAATCCCTTTAGGAACTAAAGGGCGCACTTCTATACTCTCCATCGAGAGTAGTGCGTCCTGCGGAGTTTCATTATCCGTCAGCAGGAGAAAACTGCTTGACCTCAAATGCTGGGTCACTTTGTTCCGTCAAGGTGGCTACAACCCCCTTGCGCCGCTAAAGCGGCCATCCCCTGTGTACTTGCTGCGGCCAATCGGTTTTGACAAAGCGTTCGCCGCCTGCAAGTTTGAAGATTAGACAGAAATAAATCCTCCGTATGATCTAAGCCATACGGAGGATTCACTGTTTTACGAGCACCGCCCTATCGGCAGATGGGGATTTTTTACTGAAACAAAGCCTGTCATCGCGAGCCGGTCAGCAGACCGGCTCGGCGACCCGTTTTTTCGCAGTATAAAACCTCCCCATCCGCGCAGATAGGGAGGTTTTTTGCATTTATTATTTCTTGAAGCTGTCCTTCAAAGACACGCTGCGGTTAAACACCAGATGCTCCGCCGTGCAGTCCCTGTTATCCATGCAGAAATAGCCCGTGCGCATGAACTGGAACGTGGGCGCGTTGACACCCGTGCGGTTTTCCTGCTTGTCAAAGGCGGCGGCCACAGCGGCCATGTCCTTTTCCACCTTGCAGCCGGTGAGCACCGTCAGGGAGTCGGGGTTCAGGCAGTCCAAAAAATTCTTGTCCGCCCCGTCGGGCTGGGCGTCGGAAAAGAGATTGTCGTACAGCCGCACCTCGGCGTCCACGCAGTTTTCAGCGTCCACCCAGTGGAGGGTAGCGCCCTTGACCTTGCGGCCGTCGGCGGGGTCGCCGCCTCGGGAGTTCGGGTCGTACTCGCACAGCACCTCGGTGACATTTCCGTTTTCGTCCTTGACGCAGCCGGTGCATTTCACCAGATAGGCGCCCTTCAGGCGGCACTCGGGGCCTTCGGGATACAGCCGCTTATACTTGGGGATGGGCTGCTCCATGAAGTCCTCGGCCTCCAGCCACAGGTGGCGGCTGAAGGTGATCTCGTGGGTGCCCTGTGCGGGGTCGGTGGGGTTGTTCTCCACCTCGAACACCTCGCTTTTGCCCTCGGGATAGTTGGTGACGGTGAGCTTCACGGGGTGCAGCACCGCCATCGTCCGCTCGGCGGTGGCGTTGAGATCCTCCCGCAGACAGTGCTCCAAAAAGCCGAACTCAATGACATTGGGGGACTTGGCCACGCCGATGCGCTCGCAGAAGCTGCGGATGGACGCGGCGGTGTAGCCCCGGCGGCGCAGGCCGCACAGGGTGGGCATGCGGGGGTCGTCCCAGCCGGAGACCCGTCCCTCCTCCACCAGCGCCCGCAGCTTGCGCTTGGACATCACCGTGTGGTCAATGCCCAGTCGGGCAAACTCGATCTGGCGGGGATGGGCAGGCAGCTCGCAGTGCTCAATAACCCAGTTATAAAGCGGCCGATGCGCCTCAAATTCCAGCGAGCACAGGCTGTGGGTGATGCCCTCCAGGGCGTCCTGAATGGGGTGGGCAAAGTCGTACATGGGGTAGATGCACCACTTGTCCCCCTGCCGGTGGTGGCTCATGTGGTTGATGCGGTAAATGACGGGGTCGCGCATGTTGAAGTTGCCGCTGGCGAGGTCGATCTTGGCTCGCAAAGTCATGGCGCCGTTGGGAAATTCGCCGGCGCGCATGCGGGCAAACAGATCCAGATTCTCCTCCACCGGCCGATCCCGATAGGGGGAAACGGCGGGCACGCCGATGTCGCCCCGATTGGCCTTGAACTCCTCCGGCGTCAGCTGGCACACATAGGCAAGACCCTTTTTGATGAGCAGCACCGCCTGCCGGTAGTCCTCCTCAAAGTAGTCGCTGCCGTAGAAGAACCGGTCGCCCCAGTCGAAGCCCAGCCAGTGAATGTCCTGCTTGATGGCCTCCACGAACTCCTCGTCCTCCTTGGTTGGGTTGGTGTCGTCCATGCGCAGGTTGCACAGACCGCCGAACTTTTCCGCGGTGCCAAAGTCGATGCACAGCGCCTTGCAGTGGCCGATGTGCAGATAGCCGTTAGGCTCCGGCGGGAAGCGGGTGTGGACGGTCATGCCCTCGTACTGGCCGCCGGGCGCAAGATCCTCCGTGATAAAGTTGTAGATAAAGTTGCTGCCCTCGCTGCGCTCCGGCTCCGGAGTGGGGACGGCAGTCTTGATTTCCTCGCTCATATCGTCTGCTCCTTATAGTAAAGATCCATTTTATGCAAAATACTTTTTTATTATACCGCTGGTTTTCATAAAAAGCAAGCGTTTGCATGCCATTCAAAAAAGCCCCGCAGTCAGCCAAAAATTTCGTTCATAGCAGCTCCTGCTCCGTGGGGATGTGTCTGGCCAGAGCGGCGTTGCTGAAGCGGTGATCTCCCGTCAGCTCCCGCACCACGGTGATCCCTCTGGGAAAGCGGAACGGCGCGTCCTCTCTCGGCAGCTCCACCTCCATCACGGCATAGCTTGGCCAGAAGGGGTAGAGATCGATTTCAAAGGTATACGGCGCCTCCTCCAGACAGTAGCGCTTCTTGCGGATGCTCTCGGTCATGGGGTCGCGCCGCCGGAGATATTCCTCGTAGGCCTCCGGCGTGATCTCCTCCTCCCGCTCTATGCGGGTGCAGGCGGTGCGGTCGATCTTCACCGTGTGGAAAAAACGCACGTCCTCCCCCTCCCGCCGGCGGACGCGCTCCGTCTGGTGGGGCTGGGTAAGCAGATACATCTGCTCCATCTGATACACATGGCTGCACCGCGCCCTGAGCTCGTCCTCCGACGGGCGCAGAATGAGAAACCGGCGCTCGATCTCCAGCGGTTCATTGCCGTTCATAGAATTCCTCCCGACTCATCAGTAAATTCAGCATCTCCAGCATGGCGTTGGGCGTCAGGTGCTCCGGCAGCTCCAGCTTTTGCAGCAGCTCCCGCCTTCTTTGGGCGCTGCCCGCCCCAATAAGTCCCTTTTCCAGCAGGTCGGCCTTTGTGATGGCGGCCTGCCGCTCTGCGGCGTCCTCTCCCGAAAACGTGGCGCCGCTGCGGCGCAGCGCCTCCAGCAGAATTTCCGGCGTCATGCCCTCCACGCCCAGCTTGCCCTCCTTGCCGGCCTTGCGTTTGCGGCGCTCCTTGCCGAAAACATCGGGGATATACGCCTGCTTGATGCGCTCCTTGGGCAATGCCCCCTTGAGATAGTTGCGGATGACAAAGCCCGCCCCGTCGGAGTCCGTCAGCAGGATCAGCCCCCGCTTTTCCGCCAGCTTGCGCAGAAAATGCAGCTTTTCCCGATCGTTGAAAACGGCAAATCCGCCGGTCTCCACCACCGTGGCGTCCACCACCTGCAAAAGCATGTTCCTGTCGTAGCGTCCCTCCACCACGACCACTTCCTCAATACGCGGCTTCTTCATCGCGCCGCCAGCTCCATCACAAAGCGCACCAGCTCGCCCTCCCGATCAATGTTCTTCTCGCTCTTCATCCGCCGATCCAGCGTCTGGCAGGCGGTGAGGGAGCGCTTGCACCACTCGTGATCCACGTTTCTGGCGGCCTGCAGCAGGAGCTTGGCGGGGTAGTCGCTGCGCATCTGCCACAGCTCCATGAGCCAGAACCGGTCTTTGCCCCCGTCCAGCGCCATGCGGGCGGTATAGAGCCGCCGCAGCTCCTTACCGATGGCGCCCAGAATGATGATAGGCTCTGTCTGCATCCGCAGCAGATCCCCCAGCACGGAGGCCGCCTTGTCATATTTTCCGGCGGAAATGTGGTTGGTCATGTCAAAAATGCGGGCGTCCAGCACCGGCTCCGCCACGGCATCAATGTCGGCTGTGGTAATAGGCTCTTTTTTCGCATAAGCGGCCACTTTGTTCACTTCTCCTATTAAATTGTCCATCATGGAGCCGCAATAAAAGAGCATATAGTCCGCCGTGGGCTGGTCGATGTCGTGTCCCAGCGCCCGAAAGCGCTTTTGCAGCCAGCGCACCAGCGCATCGCGGGACTGCCCCTGAAACTCCACCGCCTCCACGTTTTTGTCCACGGCGGCCATGAGTTTTTTCATCTTTTTATCGGGCTTATAGGGCACGGTGTCATAGATGAGCACCACCGTGCAGTATTCCGGCAGATCCTCCAAAAGGTCGATGAACTGCCGCCGCTGCACCTCGTCCAGCTTGAAAATGTCCCAGTCCGTCACCGTGACCATGGTGCTCTGCGCCATCATGGGCATGGTCTCCACGGCGTCCGCCACCTCCTGCGCCGTGATGCGGCCGCCGGAGAGGCGATGGAGGTTGAAGTCCTCGCTGCCCTTGGGGATCAGCAGCTCCTGCAGCTGCTGCACATAGGTCTGGCGCAGGTAGCTCTCCTCCCCGTAAAACAGGTAGGCGCGCGCCGGCGAATGCTCCTTTATGGCCTTGCGCAGGCGCTCATATGCGGCGTTCTTGCTCTTTTCCGCTGCCATAGCTGATGCTTCCTTTCCTCATTGTTTGTGCACCGTCACGGTGATGCAGCCCTGCTCATCGGTGCGGTAGATCTCCGCCCCCACGGCCTTCAGACGGGACATGGCGGCGTCGGTGGGGTGGCCGTAGCTGTTGTCCCCCACGCTGATGATGGCCGCCTCAGGGGATATGGCGGACAGAAACTTCTGCTGGGAGCTGTACTTGGATCCGTGGTGCCCCACCAGCAGCACCTCCACATCCGGCAGCGGGTAGCGCCGCGCCAGCTCCAGCTCCGTCTGGCCGGACATGTCGCCGGTTATCAGCAGGTCAAAGGAGCCGCTGCTGCACAGGTAGGTCAGCCCCTGCTCGTTGGGGTCTCCCGAACCCACAGGCGGAAAGGCCGTTAGGCTGCATTCTCCCAGGGGGATGCTCTGCTGCTGCGTGACGAATATCACTTCCGTCCCCTGCGCCTGCGCCAAGGCTATGAGCTCGTCCCGCACGCCGTACTCGTCCTCCATTTCCGGCAGGTAGAGCCGCCGGATCTTCACCCGATCAAAAAGCTCCGGCAGGCCGTTGGTGTGGTCGGCGTGGTAATGGGTCACGGCCACCGCCGTCAGGCTGGTGACCTCCATGCTCCCCAGCTGCGAGAGCACCTGCTGCGCCGGATGCTTGTAGCGGTTGCTGCTGCCGCAGTCCACCAGCACCACGTCCTCTCCCGACAGCAGCAGGGTGCTGGCGCCCTGCCCCACGTCTACGGCCACAGCCGTCAGCTCGCCCTCGTGATACTCCGCCGCCCGCAGACCCACGCACAGCGCCAGCGTCAGAATCGCCAGCACCGCGGCCACGGCGTACTTTCTGGCTCGGTCCCGCGTCAGGACGCACAGGAGGAATATGGCATACACGAACACCAGCCACCAGATCAAAAACGGATTCGTGTCCGTATACAGGGCATGGAACGGGACTTTATCCGCCAAGGCCACCACCAGCAGAAACAGTTTGCTCAAAAGCAGGCTCACATACCCCAGCACATGGGCAGCCGGCAGCCACGCGAAGCCCAGCAGCACCGCCAAAAATCCCGCCATAAAATTCCCCGACGCCAGTGGGATGCACACAAGGCTCGCAAACGGCGCCGCCACGGAGAAAACGCCGAAATAGTACGCCGTCAACGGCACCGTGAACACCATGGCGCCCAGGGTGGCGGAAAACGTGCTCACCAGAAAGCTGCACGCCACCCGCAGAATTTTCGCCTTGGGCTGCTTCTTTTTCTGAAAATACCCGCTGACGCGGGGCGTCAGCACGATAAGCCCCAGCATGGAGGCAAAGCTCAGCTGCAGGCTCACGCTGGCCGCCGCATAGGGGTTCACCAGCAGGATCAGCAGCAGCGCCGCCGCCAGCGAGGTGATGGGGTCGGCATCCCGCAGGCATAAAGGCGCCAGCAGCAGGAAAAACTGCATGATGCAGGCGCGCACCACCGAGGGCGTCAGCCCCACCATGAACATATAAAACACCAGCACCGCCGTCCCCGCAGCCGCCAGCAGCCTCCGCCGCTGGGGGCCGATGAGCAGGGATAGCAGCGTCAGCAGAAAGGCACAGTGCAGGCCGGACACGGCAAACAAATGGCTCACGCCCGCCTCGGAAAACTCGTCGGACATTTCCTCGGAAATGCCGCTGCGGTCGCCCAGCAGCTCCGCCTGCAGCAGGCCGGCCACCGTGGAATCATTCCACACCTGCGGAATCTTCTCCCGAAACGCCTTTTCCAGCCGCTGGGGCAGATACCGCAGCGAGCCGGCCTGCCCCTGCGTGACGGAGGGCATTTCCTCGCAGTACAGCAGGGCAAAAACGCCCCGCGAGGTAAAGGTGGTCAGCTCCTTGCTGCTTATTTCGGACGCATCCTGCCAGTAGGCGCTGCCCAGCAGCGCCTGCCCCGGCTCCAGACCGCCCATTTCCTCGTCCTTTGCATAGCAAACGGCCTTTGCGCCCCGCGCCTCCGTCAGGCGCACCGTCACCCGCCAGCCGCCGCTGTCGGTGCGCTCCGGCCAGTCGCACACCGTGGCGGAAAACAGGCGGCTCCCGCCGCATTTTTCCTGCACGGGATCGGATATAACCGCGCTCCAGCCCCGCCCATACAGCAGTCCGGCGGATGCGGCGAAAAGAATGAGGAGCAGATACGCCCGCAGCCGCCTGCGCGCACGCAGCTGCGGAAGCAGGAGCACGCAGCCCCCGACCGCCGCCAGAAGCCCTGCCGCCCAGAAGATCCAAGATCCCGCCGGCAGCAGACCCAGCAGCAAAATCGCCGTGGAAAACGAAAACGCGATAGCCGCCAGAGAGCGCATGGCTCCTCCCCCTTTCCATTTGTCTTGATTATAGCAAATGCGCCCGCCGATAACAAGTGCAACCGCCCCTTAAACGCTCAAACGCCCGCAAAAAAATCCCCCCTCGCCGCAGCGAAGGGGGAAGCAGAGCAAACTGTCGGCCGCTGTCAATCGGCCGTGGACACATCCGCATTGGTGTAGCCGGAGAGCTGGTTAAAAACGGACTGCTTGCCCTCCTCCACGGCGTGGTGCAGCATCTTCATGTCCGGCTGCACATTGCCCGGACACACCAGCGCGCCGCACGCCTGATCCATCTCGTAGTTTTCCAGAATGGTGCGGGCGGCGGTGACGCGGGAGCGCAACGAGCAGTGGCAGTGCGCCGTGAACATCTGCAGCAGGGAGTACCAGGGGCTTCCGTGGCGGCCGGCCATGAGATACAGCAGCTCCCGCTTCTCCGGTGTGGTCATGTTTTTCACCAAAAACATCAGCGCCTGCTCGATCTCCTCGTCGCCGTCCTCCGGCTTGATGCCGTCAAACAGCCACGGATACAGAAACGCCAGATAGTACGGCATGGGGTTGCTCCCCAGCACGCGGAACCACTCCGATCCCTCGTACAGATCCGGTGCGCTGACGCCCTTTTCCCAGTTCTGGATGGTCTTCTTGCTGACGCCCAGACCCGCCGCCATGAATTCCTGGGTCTTTCCGGCGTCGGAACGGGACAGGCTCCAGATCCTCGCAAAGCGCTTGTTTCTGTCAGATTTGGACTCTTTGTGCAGCATTTTTATCACCTGCTCATAGAAATTATTGGTGGCGTAAACCATATTACGAAAACAGTGTATCAGCATAAAAAGGGATTGTCAACAGCAAAAGGCAAAAAACTGGGCTAAATTTCACCCCATTGGATAAAATATGTGCCATTTCGGCTGTTTTTGCCGCAAAAAAAGAGGAAGCATGGTTTTCATGCCTCCTCAGCGGTATCTTCCGCAGCTTCCTCATCGGCCTCCTCCGTCTTTTTGCAGCAGCCGAAAAGGGCGTTTGCCGCCAGCAGCGCCGCGGCAAGAGCGGCCACGCAGCCGAGGATCCAAAACAGCTTTTTCATGATAGCACCTCCTGCATAGTATCGTGCCGAAAGTATACCACACCGCCCATACGGTGTAAAGACATTTCTGCGCCGCGCCCGCCGATTTTCGGTTGCATTGCGCGTGGATCTGTGCCATACTCTATGCAGCGGCCATTTTGCGAAAAAAGGAGGAACGACCATGGGTCAATTCATTCAAATGCTGCAGGACAACACCCTCCTGTCCGCCGTGATCCGGCTGCTCCTGTCCGCCGTGCTGGGCGGGCTGATCGGCACGGAGCGCGCCGCCAGAGGGCGGGCAGCGGGCATGCGCACCCACATTCTCGTGTGCATAGGCGCCGCCATGACGGCGCTGGTGGGGCTGTACGCCACGGATACGATGGGGCTTGACTCCGACCCCCTGCGTGTGAGCGCGCAGGTCATTTCCGGCATCGGCTTTTTGGGCGGCGGCATGATCCTCGTGCGGGGACGCACGCACATCACGGGTCTGACCACGGCGGCGGGACTGTGGACCACGGCGGCCATAGGTCTCGCCATGGGCATCGGATTTTACAGCGCGGCTCTCATCGGCGCCGCTCTTGTGCTGGTGACGAACATCGTTCTGCCGCCTTTGGAGCAGAGTAGAAAGCTGACCCGCGACGTGCTCTATGCCGAGCTGGACGACGCGCAGGCGGTCAACGGATTTTTGGATCACAGCAAGGCCGCCTACGAGATCGAGGTTGTTCGGGTCGTAGCCGCGCGAAGCGGCCTGACGGGGCATGTTGGTCTTGAGCTGGAGGTGCCGGCGGACAGCCGCCGCAAAACCGAGGAGATCTGCACGGAGATCCGCGGTCTGCCCCATGTGGCCTTTGCCATGGAGCAGAGCTACTGACGCGGCATTTTTCCCCTTTTCCGCAAATCACAGAGAGCCGCAAGGCTCTCTTTTTTTCGTTATAGGGACTTCCCGTGGAGGCATAGGATGGCACAAAGAAAGGAGCGATGCTTATGCTGTCTGCGGCGCTTTTTTTGCTGGCCAACAGCCTTTTTCTGACCCTGCGGCTCACGGGGAACTCCGGCTCCTTCCCCAAGCCCCTCAGCGCTCGGGAGGAGCAGATGTATCTGGAGCGCAGCCTGGCCGGCGATCTGGAGGCGCGGAACATTCTGGTGGAGCACAACCTGCGTCTGGTGGCGCACATTATCAAAAAGTATTATACCCAGTCTGCCGAGCAGGAGGATCTCATATCCATCGGCACCATCGGTCTCATAAAGGCTGTGGACACCTTCCGCCCGGAGCGCAAGATACGCCTGGCCACCTACGCTTCCCGATGTGTTGAGAATGAGGTGCTCATGTACTTTCGCAGCCGCAAGAAGCTGCAGGGCGAGGTGTCCCTGTCCGACAGCATCGACGGCGATGACGCCGGCAACGCCCTGTGCCTGCTGGACGTGGTGGGCAGCGACGACACCATGCTCTCGGACATGGCGGACAGAGAGGAGCAGGTGCGCATCCGGCAGCTGGTGGACACCTGCCTGACGGAGCGGGAGGCCGAGGTCATCCGCCGCCGCTACGGCCTGAGCGGCCACCTGCCCCAGACCCAGCGGCAGGTGGCCGCGGCCTTCGGCATCAGCCGCAGCTATGTATCCCGCATTGAAAAACGCGCCCTCGCCAAGCTGGAGGCCGCGCTTACAGGCGATTCGGAGTAAGACATGATAATTTATTATAGAGCTGATAAGTAAATTTGCACGCACTCCCTTGCGCGAACCTGCCGACAATGGTATAATGTTGAAGAACCATCACACGAAAGACGAGGAAAGTGCGCCCATGAGAAACATATACTGCGGAATTGCGGACATTCGCAAGCGGGTTTTTGCAGAGGTGGCAAAGCTGGCCTACGAGGGCGGCGACTACCGCCGCATAGATAAGCTGCCCTATGAGATCCTGCCTGGCGAGGTGGGGAACGAACGGGATTCCATCTTCCTGGAGCGCGCCATCGTGGGGGAGCGCATCCGTCTGGCCATGGGCCACAGCATCCGCTCCGCTTCAGAGCAGGGTCTGCTGTCCGACGGCGTGGACAAAACGGCCATTCGGGAAAAGTATTATGAGCCGCCGCTGATCAACATCATCAAATATGCCTGCCACGCCTGCCCCGACACCCACTATGAGGTGACAAACGCCTGCCAGCACTGTCTGGCGCACCACTGCTCCAACTCCTGCCCCAAGGGCGCCATCAGCTTCCGCTATGGCCGCGCGGAGATCGACCAGAGCAAGTGCATCAAGTGCGGCAGATGCAAGGCCGCCTGCTCCTATCAGGCCATCATCCGCTTTGAGCGCCCCTGTCAGGAGGCCTGCGGCATGGATGCCATCGGCAAAGACGCCTACGGCCGGGCGGAGATCGACCAGAACAAATGCGTCAGCTGCGGCATGTGTCTGGTCAACTGCCCCTTCGGCGCCATTGTGGATAAGGGGCAGCTGTTCCAGCTGATCCATTCCATCAAGAGCGGCGACAAGGTCATTGCCGTCATCGCCCCCGCCTTCTGGGGGCAGTTCGGCGAGCAGGTGACGCCCGGGCAGATCGTAACGGCCATGAAAATTCTGGGTTTCCAGTCCGTGGAGGAGGTCGCCATCGGCGCCGACCTGTGCGCGGTGGAGGAGGCGGATGAGTTCATGCGCCATGTGCCCGAAAAGCAGCCCTACATGGCCACCTCCTGCTGTCCGGCGTGGTCGGTAATGGCCAAAAAGGAGTTCCCCGGCGCCGCCCCCTACATCTCCATGACCATGACCCCCATGGTGCTGACAGCCCGACTGCAAAAAAAGCGGCATCCGGACTGCAAGGTGGCCTTCATCGGCCCCTGCGCCGCCAAAAAGCTGGAGGCCAGCCGCCGCACAGTCCGCAGCGATGTGGATTTCGTGCTGACCTTTGAGGAGCTGCGCGGCATGCTGGAGGCCAAAAATATCGACTTTGCCAACATCCCCGACACGCCGGCCAACTACGAAGCCTCCGCCCCCGGCGTTGGGTTTGCGGCCTCCGGCGGCGTGGCCAAGGCCGTGGAGGACGTAATCCACCGTCTGGATCCGGAGCGCGAGGTGAAAACCGTGTACGCGGAGGGTCTGCGGGAGTGCCGCAAAATGCTGCGCATTGCCCGCACTGGGAAATACGACGGCTATCTGCTGGAGGGCATGGCCTGCCCGGGCGGTTGCATCGCCGGCGCCGGCACCATCCAGCCGCCGGAAAAGTCCCGCCGCGTGCTGGAGCAGTACAAGGCCAGCGCCCCCAAATCCAACCCCCTGGAGTCGGACTACATGGAGGATCTGCACCTGCTCCACGACGGCGAAGAAGACTGGAGCCTTGTGGGCAGACACTGAGGAAAGCACAATGAACGAATTGATTCTTTGCATGGAGCTGATCGGCACGGTGGCCTTCGCCGTGTCTGGCGCCATGACAGCGCTGCGGCGGCAGATGGATCTGCTGGGCGTGCTGATCCTAGGGCTTATCACCGCTGTGGGCGGCGGCATACTGCGGGATCTTCTGCTGGGCATCACGCCGCCGAAAATATTCGACGATCCGCTGACCGTGTGCGTGGCGCTGGCGGCCTCTGCAGTGGCCTTTCTGCCGCCGGTGTGCAGAACGCTGGCGCGGAGCACGCTGCTGTTTGACCGCATCCTGCTGGCGGCGGACTCCGTCGGTCTGGCCATTTTCACCGTGGTGGGCGAGCAGGCGGCCTTCGGCCATTTGCCGGAGGAAAACTGGTTCGCCGTGGCGCTTCTGGGCGCCATAACCGGCGTGGGCGGCGGCGTCCTGCGGGACACACTGGCCGGCAATGTGCCCTACATATTCCGCAAGCACATCTACGCTCTGGCGGCGCTGGCCGGCGCATTGGTGTGGCTGATCTGCCACCTGCTGCTGGACGACACAACGGCTCTGCTGCTGGGCAGCGCCGTGGTCATCGCCATCCGCCTGCTTGCTGCGCACTTCAGATGGAGCCTGCCAAAGGCAAGGATTCCGGAGGAATAAAACCCTTCTTGTTCTCTTTCAATAAAAGAAAAGAGATACCGCCGCAGCGGTATCTCTTTTTTTGCGGATTGAGGGAGAAATTACTTCAGCTCGATCTTGGCGCCGACTTCCTCCAGCTCCTTCTTCATGTTCTCTGCGTCGTCCTTGGACAGGGCTTCCTTCAGAGTGGTGGGGGTCTCCTCAACGGCCTTCTTGGCCTCAGCCAGACCCAGACCGGTGATCTCGCGGACGGACTTGATGACCTTGATCTTCTGAGCGGCGTCGAAGCCAACCAGAACCACGTCAAACTCGGTCTTCTCCTCAGCAGCGGGAGCAGCAGCGCCGGCAGCGGGAGCGGCCATAGCGGCGGCGGAAACGCCGAACTCTTCCTCCAGAGCGTGCACCAGCTCGCTCAGCTCCAGAACGGTCAAACCCTTGATCTCTTCGATCATAGCAGTAACTTTCTCAGACATTGTATTAGCCTCCTAATTGTAAGATTGTTTTTTAAGTGGCGGGACGCCCTGCGCCCCAGTGGAAAAGCGCTGATTACTCAGCAGCCTCGGCAGGAGCGCCCTGCTTCTCGGCGATCTGCTTAATGACGCAAGCCAGAGCGGAAATGGGAGCCAGCATGGTACCCAGAACCTGCGCCTGCAGCACGGGCAGCGCGGGGATGGATGCCAGAGCATTCACGGTCTCCATGGGCACGACCTTGCCCTCCAGGAAGCCGCCCTTGATCTCGAACCGACCATTGAGCTTCTTTGCAAACTCGGCGATCACGCGAGCGGGAGCCACAGGGTCAGCGGCGATGGCCAGAGAAGTGGTGCCGTTGAGCTGCTCGTCCAGTTCGTTCAGACCGCAGTTGTTGAATGCAAAGCGCAGCAGGGTGTTCTTGATGACGGAATACTCCACATCGTTTTTGCGGCACTCAGCGCGCAGAGCGGTATCCTCTGCCACGGTGATGCCCTTGTAGTCCACGATGACGCCGGCGCCGGAATTCTGGATTTTCTCGGTCAGGGTGGCCACGATTGCCTGCTTTTCAGACAGAACTTTTGCGTTGGGCATTCTTTGATTTCACCTCCATGAGAATTGTCGGTGCGTTCAAAAAAGGAAACCCGTCCCTGTGCCGAAAGACACAAGGACGGGGTAAAGCAATCATATCTGATTTGCCATCCTCGGCAGGACTTACGGACAAGTCCACCTGCTGTCTTTGGAACGCATCATATATTATATCCAAGGCTCGTATTTTTGTCAAGCCTCAAATATCTTTTGTGCTGCAAAAATTACAGCTGCTTGTTGGCGTTCATCTTCACGCCGGGGCCCATGGTGGACGCGGCCACGCAGGACTTGATATACTGGCCCTTGGCAGCGGCGGGCTTGGCCTTGATGATGGCGCCGATGAGAGCGCTGTAGTTCTCAAAGAGCTTGTCCGCGCCGAAGGAAACCTTGCCGATGGGGCAGTGGATGATGTTGGTCTTATCCAGACGATACTCCACCTTACCGGCCTTAGCCTCGGTGACAGCCTTGGCAGCGTCGGGGGTCACGGTGCCGGACTTGGGAGAGGGCATCAGACCCTTGGGGCCAAGCACCTTACCCAGACGGCCCACCACGCCCATCATGTCGGGAGTGGCGACCACCACGTCAAAGTCGAACCAGTTTTCCTTCTGGATCTTTTCCACCAGATCCATGTCGCCCACATAGTCGGCGCCGGCGGCCTTGGCAGCCTCGGCCTTGTCGCCCTTGGCGAACACCAACACGCGCACGGACTTGCCGGTGCCGTTGGGCAGCACGATGGCGCCGCGAACCTGCTGGTCGGCATGGCGGGAGTCAACGCCCAGCTTCACATGAAGCTCTACGGTCTCATCAAACTTAGCGGAAGCGGTCTTGCAGATCAGCTCCAGACCTTCCTTGGGATCGTACAGAGCGGCCTTGTCGATCTGCTTGGCGCTCTCCTGATATTTCTTACCTCTAAACATACCTTACACCCTCCTTATTCACCGACGACAACGCCCATGGAGCGTGCGGTACCAGCGATCATGCTCATAGCGGCTTCCAGGGAAGCAGCGTTCAGATCACGCATCTTCAGCTCAGCGATCTTCTGAATGGAGGCCTTGGAAATGGTAGCGACCTTCTCCTTGTTGGGAACGCCGGAACCGGACTCAATGTTGCACTCCTTCTTGATGAGGACGGCTGCGGGGGGAGTCTTCGTAATGAAGGAGAAGGAACGGTCGGCATACACCGTGATGACCACGGGGATGATGAGACCCATATCATTCTTCGTCCGCTCATTGAACTCCTTGGTGAAAGCGGCGATGTTCACGCCGTGCTGACCCAGAGCGGGGCCAACGGGGGGTGCGGGAGTTGCTTTACCTGCAGGGATCTGCAGCTTAACATAACCAACGACTTTCTGTGCCATAACAGGCACCTCCTTTTTTATAATGTGGTAGCGGTCGACCCAATGCCGAACCCGCTTTTGGCGAGACGCGCAAGCGCCTCTCCCACTTGCGCCGGAGTGGTTTCGCTCCGGCCTATCCGCGCAGATACTGCCGCGCCTCAGGGCAGGACTTCCACCTGATCAAGCTCCAGCTCCACAGGGGTCTCTCTGCCAAACATGGAAACCACCACCCGAACCTTGTTCTTCTCGGGTTCGATCTCCTCCACGGTACCGGTGAAGCTGGCCAGAGGGCCGTCCGTGATCTTCACGGTATCGCCCACATGGTACAGCACCACGATCTCGTGCTTCTCCACGCCCAATGCGGCCACTTCTTCCTCCGTCAGCGGAATGGCCTTGTTGGCCTCGCCCACGAAACCGGTAACGCCGCGAATGTTGCGGACCAGATGCCAGGTATCGTCGGTCAGCACCATTTTAATGAGCACATACCCGGGGAATACCTTCCGCTCCACTTCCTTCATGACGCCCGCTTCCGTGACCTCCGTCACGGTCTCCATGGGAATCTCCATCTTCTGAACCATGTCCTCCAGGCCACGGTTCGCCACGGATTTTTCAATGGCGGCCTTTACGGCGTTTTCATAGCCGGAGTAGGTGTGAAGAACATACCACTTTGCGTTATCAGCCATGCTCTGCTCCTTAGGCGCCGAAGAGGCTGATCAGAGCCTGCACCGCCAAAACGGCCACTGCGTCGAACACCCAGATAAACACGCCCACGCCCAGCGAGCACAGGATCACCGTGCCGGTGTTCTTCGCCGTCGTCTTGCCGTCGGGCCAAACGACCTTTTTCAGTTCGCTTCTCATCTCGCGGAACCACTTGCCGCGGTCTTTCTTGTTAGCCTCTGCCATCGTTACACAACCTTTCTTTTCATCCAATCACTTGGTTTCGGTGTGAACCGTATGCTTTCTGCAGAAGGGGCAATACTTGTTCATCTCAAGACGATCAGGACTGTTCTTCTTGTTCTTCATCGTGTTGTAGTTTCTCTGCTTGCACTCGTTGCATCTCAAAGTAATCTTCACGCGCATCTAACGGCACCTCCTTATTAGATTGGGCTGCCCGACAACTCGGGGTCAGCCGTTTGCCTCCCTGCTCCGCAGTTTTTCTCCGCCCACCGAAGCGAAAAGTGCGCAAAAAGAAAAGCACCCACTCACAGGTACTGCCTATTCTATCACTGTTTTGGCAAGCGGTCAACCTGTTTTTTAAAATAATTGTATTTTTTTGCGGAAATATTGCCACCACCACCAAATCGGTGGTATGATAGCAAAAAAGCGGCCGCCCAGCGGCTTTTGAAAGGATATTGTCTATGAAGATCATGGCCATTGACTATGGCGACGCCCACACCGGCATCGCCATCTCCGACCGTCTGGAAACTCTTGCCGGCTACACCACCGTCATCAACACCCGCCGGCAGGAGGAGGTAGTCGCACAAATTCAAAAACTCATTGCAGAGCACGGCGTGGAGCGTCTGGTGCTGGGCTACCCCAAGAATATGGACGGCACTCTGGGCCCCCGCGCGGAAAAATGCGCCGCCCTTGGCGAAATTCTCAAGGAGACCACCGGCCTGCCCCTGATTTTGTGGGACGAGCGCCGCAGCACCGTGGAAGCCCACGCCATTTTGTTCGCAGGCGGCAAAAACGGCAAGCAGCGCAAGAAGATCGTGGATGCCGTAGCCGCCAGCCTCATGCTGGAGGGCTATCTCACCCGCCGCAGACTGGAGGCGGAGCCATGAGCCAGACCGTTCTCATCATCGGCGGCGGCGCTGCGGGCATGCTGGCGGCGCTGACAGCGCTGGAAGGCCCCAATAACGCCGTCCTCCTCTCCGAGCGGCAGGCGCGCGTAGGCCGTAAGCTCCTGTCCACCGGCAACGGCCGCTGCAACCTCTCCAACCGCCATGCCGCCCCCGCCCATTATCACGGCCGGCAGCCGGATTTCTGCCGCTATGCCCTGGAGCAGTTTTCCGTGGCGGACACCCTCGCGTTTTTCTCGGATTTGGGTCTGGAAACCGTCACCGAGCCGGACGGCAAAATTTACCCCCGCTCCAACACGGCCAACTCCGTGCTGGACGTGCTGCGCTACGCTCTGGAGCACCCCCGGCTGCACCTGCTGCCCGGCGACGGCGTGGCAGACCTCCGGAAAAAGGGCAGCACCTTCTCCGTCACCTTCACCTCCGGCGAAAAGCGCAGCGATATTAATAAGGTGATCCTGGCCTGCGGCGGCGCTGCGGGCAGCAAGGTAGGCGGCGTGCTGGACGGCTACAAGCTGGCCAAAGCGCTGGGGCACCACCGCACGGCTCTGTACCCCTCTCTGGTGCAGGTCAAGACCGACCCCACCTACCCCCGCTCCCTCAAGGGCGTGAAGACGGACGCACGGCTGCGCCTATGCCGCGGAAAAACGGTTTTGGCCGAAAACGAAGGCGAGATCCTGTTCACGGAGTACGGCGTCAGCGGCCCCGCCGTGTTTGAAATATCCCGTCAGGCCGCCATCGGCGGCGAAGGGCTGACGCTGCACCTGGATCTGTGGGCTGAAAAGAGCCATGAGGAGATATGCTCTCATCTCGCCCGCCGCTGCCGGAGCAAGGCGGGCTGCGCAGGCAGCGAGCAGACCGTCGGTTGCATCTTTGTCGGTGTGCTCCACAGCCGCTTGGGACAGGTGGTAGCGAAAGCCGCCGGCCTCTCCCCCGCCGTGCCTCTCGGCAGCCTGCAGGCAGCCGATCTGGACGCCTTGGCCGCCCAATGTAAAGATTTCCCCCTCCCCGTCACCGGCACCTGCGGCTTCGATCAGGCGCAGGTCACCGCCGGCGGACTGGACACCGCCGAGTTCGACCCCCACACCCTGCAAAGCCGCCTTGTGTCGGGGCTGTACGCCTGCGGCGAACTGCTGGATATAGACGGCGACTGCGGCGGCTACAACCTCCAGTGGGCGTGGTCCAGCGGCCGCCTGGCCGGAAAGCTCCTCTGATTCTTACCACCGCACCCCCCGTGAGGGTCGCCCGCCTCTACGCCCCCTATGCAGCCAAAAGCGGAGGCCGCCTCCTCCGCTTTTTCTTATTCACTTAATATTTTTATTTGTCCGTCAGATCCGTGGGGCGTTTCTTGCTCTCCATGGGGAAGATCGTCAGCTGGTTGCCGTCCGCCATGGCCAGAAACACCTCCTCGGCCTCCTTATACCCCTGCTGCCGGATCTGCCGCATGAGCCAGGTCACGTCCTTTCCCGCCCGCTGCAGATTTGTCGGCAGCACCTCGCCGTCCAGTATCACCGGCGTTTGCAGCATGGTCTGATCCGGCTGCAGGGAAAAGTCCGCCGGTGTGGCCGGCCGCTGCATTTCCACCGGCAGGAACGTCACCGTGCCGTTGTGCTCCAGCAGCGCCGTCTGAATCTGGCTCAGGTCAAAATACCCCCCGATGCGGCAGTACATGAGAAATTCCCCCAGATCCATCTTGGCCTTCTTCAGATTTTCCCGATAGATGATTCCGCCGTCCATGAGCACCAGAGGCTTGCCCGTCATGATCCGCCGCGCCGCCAGCGATTTGTTGGTCAAAAGGGAAATGCACACCGCCACCACGGCATATACCGCCATGGCCAACAGCGAGTTTTCCGGCGTGTCCAGCTCCGTGGCCATTTCGGCGGCAATAGAGCCGATGGAGATGCCGATGATATAGTCAAACAGATTCATCTGCGACACCTGCTTGTTGCCCATGAGCTTTGTCAGCAGAAACAGCGCCGCCAGCGATACAAGCGACGTCACGGCCACCCGCAGCAAGTCCATAAAAAATACCTCCCCAACCATACTTTTTTCAGTATGACCAGAGAGGTATAATTTTATCCATATTTATCAAAAAGCCTCGCAGAGTTTGCCGCCCGAAGGCGACAAAAATTATGCGCGCAGCAGCCTGCAAGCCCCCTCTCGGAAAATCCCCTTGGGATTTCCGAGAGTCACTTACCCGTGCCTGTCCTCGTTTTCATTGGTATGGATGTTGATAAACTCCGCCCGCATCTTGGAGTAGAGGATAGTCTGGCTGCTGTAAAGGCCGCAGTAGCCGGAGAGCAGATAGCTGATGGCACAGGCCATGGCAAAGTACAGCAGGTCGCCGGTGCCGAACAGCTCGATGCTCAAAAACACCGACGCGATGGGGCAGTTCACCGCCCCGCAGAACACCGCCACCAGCCCGATGGCCGCGCTGAAGCCCGCCGGCAGACCGATAAGCCCGCCGAACACGCACCCGAAGCAGGCGCCCACGAAGAACGACGGCACCACCTCGCCGCCCTTGAAGCCGAACCCGATGGTCACGGCGGTGAACAGCAGCTTCAGCAGCCACGCCCAGCCGACAGCCTCCCCGCCTATGGCTCGCTGCACCACCTCCATGCCGGCGCCGTTATAGTCGGTATTGCCAACCAGCAGCGTCAGCCCGATCACCAGCGCGCCGCCCACGAACACCCGCAAAAAGGGATTCGGCAGCAGTCTCGCCGCCAGACGTCCCGTTTCCTGCATCCCGCGGCAGAACAGAATGCTCACCAAGGCGCAGCCCACCGCCAGCACCGCCACCAGCAGCATGGTCCACGCGTCCATGCCCGGGTCGGCCACGGTGAATCGGGTAGGTGGCACGGCCATGAGCAGGCTCACCAGATACCCCACCAGCGCCGCCGTCAAGCACGGCAGCAGACCGGCGTAATAGAATACGCCCACGCTGATGACCTCCATGGCGAAGACAGCCGCCGTCAAAGGCGTTCCGAACAGCGCCGAGAACACGGCGCTCATGCCGCACAGCGTTGCCAGCGGCAGATCCTTCTGCCCCAGATGCAGCAGCCGCCCCGTGGCGTGGCCGATGCCCCCGCCGATTTGCAGCGCCGCGCCCTCTCGGCCTGCGCTGCCGCCGCCCAGATGGGTCAGCACCGTGGAGATAAAGATCACCGGCACCAGCAGCACCGGCACGTTTTTGCCAAAATGCACGGACTCGATGACGGCGTTGGTGTCCTTGCCCTCCACTTTGGTGAGGCGGTACAGCCCCGCAATGAGCAGTCCCAGCACCGGCAGCAGGTACAGGATCCACGGGTGCGCGTCCCGCGCAAGGGTAGCATAGTTCACGCCGATGTGGAACAGCGACCCGATCACGCCGCCGACGCCGCCGATAAGGCCGCCCACCGTCATCCACTTGACCAGTGCCGCCGGATAGGCGCCCATATGGGTCATGAATTTTTTCAGCCGCTCCATCGACCGCCGCCGTCCTTTCCCGGAGATCCGCCAAAATTCTCCCTATTTTATACCATCTTTGTCCTTCCCTGTCAATCGACGTCTATGCATTTTCCCCCGAAGCCCTGCCGCTGCCCCCACGGCGGCAAGGTTTCCCGCGCCCCGGAATTTTCTCCCCTCTGTCTGTCCCTCTGAAAATTTTTTAGACAAACTCAAAAAATGTGGATTTTTATGGTTGATTCTGCCGACAGAATGTTCTATACTATATCTGTATAAGTCATATACCCCTACCATAATACACAAACAGGAGGTACCATCAAATGAAGTATAACCGCACTTTTAACTTCTCCGCCGGCCCCGCCATGATGCCGGAGCCCGTTCTGGAGGAGATCCGTGACGAGATGATGAACTACCGCGGCAGCGGCATGTGCGTCATGGAGATGAGCCATCGCTCCAAGGTCTTCCAGCAGATCATCGACGAGGCCGAGGCCGACCTGCGCGACCTGATGAACATTCCCGACAACTACAAGGTCCTGTTCATCCAGGGCGGCGCCACCCTGCAGTTTGCCGCCGTGGCCTGGAACCTGATGAAGAACGGTAAGGCCGTGTATATCGAGACCGGCGCCTGGTCCAAGAAGGCCATTGCCGAGGCTAAAAAGTACGGCGAAGTCATCGTGGCCGCCTCCTCCAAGGATAAGAACTACAGCTACATTCCCGACTGCTCCGATCTGGACATTCCCGCCGACACCGACTATGTCTACATCTGCGAGAATGAAACCATCCACGGCGTCACCTGGAACAAGCTCCCCAACACCAAGGGTCATGTGCTGGTGTCCGACCAGTCCTCCATGTTCCTCTCCAAGCCCTGCAACGTGTCCGACTACGGCATGATCTACGCCGGCGTGCAGAAGAACGTAGGCCCCGCCGGCATGGTGGTGGTCATCATCCGTGAAGATTTGATCCGCGAGGACATCGACCCCAAGATGCCCGTCTACATGAGCTATAAGACCCACGCCGACAACGGCTCCATGTACAACACCCCCAACTGCTGGGCCATCTACTGCTGCGGCAAGGTCTTCAAGTACCTCAAGAGCATCGGCGGCCTGGAGGAGATGCACAAGCGCAACATCGCCAAGGCCAAGGTCATCTATGACTTCCTGGATTCCTCCAAGATGTTCAAGGGCACCGTGGAGCCTGAGTTCCGCAGCCTGATGAACATCCCCTTCGTCACCGGGTCCGCCGAGCTGGACGCCGAAGTCGTCGCCGCCACCAAGGCTGCCGGCTATGATAACCTCAAGGGTCACAAGTCCGTGGGCGGCCTCCGCGCCAGCGTGTATAACGCTATGCCCATCGAGGGCGCTCAGGCTCTGGTGGAGTTCCTGAAGAAGTTCGAGGCCGAGCACAAGTAATTGTTTTTTGGCGTAGGGCGGGGTGCCCTCACCCCGCCGCCTGTCACGCACCGCACTTCTTGCAACATGTCATTGCGAACCGGTGACCGATGTCACCGGTGTGGCAATCCGTATTCCCCAATAAAAAATTTTCTATAAGGAGATCAAAACTATGCGTATACTGGTTACCGACGGCATGGATAAGACCGCCATGGCGCAGCTCCGTGAGATGGGTCACGAGGTCGTTGAGCAGTTCTATGAGCCCGATCAGCTGGGCGCCGCCCTGAAGGATTTCGACGCCGTCGTCGTCCGTTCCAAGACCAAGGTTCGCGCCAACCACATCGACGAGGCCAAGACCGGCAAGCTCAAGCTCATCATCCGCGGCGGCGTGGGCGTGGATAATATCGACGTCAAGTACGCCGAGTCCTGCGGCATCACCGTGAAGAACACCCCCCGTGCCTCCTCCCAGTCCGTTGCCGAGCTGGCCATGGGTCACATGTTCTCCTGCGCCCGCTATCTCTCCATCGCCGGCCACACCATGCGTGAGGACAAGTGGGAGAAGAAGGCTTACGGCAAGGGCATCGAGCTGCAGGGCAAGACTCTGGGTATCGTGGGCTTCGGCCGCATCGGCCAGCACCTGGGTGTCATGGCCAAGGCCATCGGCATGAAGGTCGTCGCCTTTGATATTTTCCACATCCCCGGCATCGAGGAGCAGCTGGGCATCCCCTATGTGGAGATGGATGAGCTGCTGGCGCAGGCCGACTTTGTTTCCGTCCATGCTCCCGCCGTGGACGGCGGCGCTCTCATTTCCGCCGAGAACATCGCCAAGATGAAGGACGGCGTTGTCATCATCAACACCTCCCGCGGCACCAACGTGGACGAGGCCGCTCTGCTGGCAGCTCTGGAGTCCGGCAAGGTTCGTGCTGCCGGTCTGGACGTCTATGCCGACGAGCCTGCCACTAACAAGGCTCTGTATTCCCACCCCATGGTCTCCTGCACGCCGCACATCGGCGCCGCCACCGTGGAGGCTCAGGAGCGCATCGGTGCTGAGATCGTTGACATCATCAAGAGCTTCTAAATCATCGCACGGCACCTCGTTCGGCGTCCTCGCGGCATAGCCGCTGCGGTCGGCGGCTAAAAATGTGCCACCGGCACATTTTCTAAACGCCCCGACATATCGGCGCCGCCACCGTGGAGGCTCAGGAGCGCATCGGTGCCGAGATCGTGGAGATCATCAAGAATTTCTGATTTCTCTCTTACTTTTATGCAAAACGGAGGACGTTTCGACGTCCTCCGTTTTATTTTATTGTCAAACCCTGTCATTGCGAGCCAGTGACCGATGTCACCGGTGTGGCAATCCGTCCCCCCTTTTTTGTCGCCTCCGCAGGGGACGATGCCCACATCGTCCCGCCCCGCGCCGCACTCTCCCCCCCCAAAAAAAATATCACGCGCCGGTGGCTCCACCGACGCGCGATCCATATTTTTTCACCCCGCATAGATCTTTCCGATGAGCCAATTCAGCGGCCACGCCGGCAAAATCTTGGTCAAAAACACCGCCGCCTTGTAGGCAAACCCAATGGTATACAGCGGCTTGTGGCTCGTCTTCAGCGCGACCCTGCCCACGAAAGCGCCGGCCTTGGCCGGATCCATGCCGGTCTGCTCGTCGTGCTCCATGCGCTGCACGGAGCGGCTGATGCGCCCGCCGTACACGTCGTCCCCCTCGGCCACCTTCCGCCGCGCGGCGGTGAAGCCCGTCTTAATGTCCCCGGGCATAACGGCGCACACGGTGATGCCGAAAGGCCGCAGCTCGTTTCCCAGCGCCATGGTATAGGAGTTGATGGCCGCTTTCGACGCGGAATAATAGGTCTGGAACGGAATGGGCACCGGCGCCGCCACGGAGCTGAGGTTCACGATGCGCCCGCTCCCCTGCTGCCGCATGACGGCAATAGCGGCCTTATTCATGCGCACCATGCCGAAGAAATTCACATCCAGTTGGCGCTGCGCCTCCGCCGTGTCCGTAAACTCCACGGCGCCGCTGATGCCGAAGCCGGCGTTGTTCACCAGAATGTCGATGCCTCCCGCCTCCGCCAGAATTTGCGCCACCGCCGCGCCAACGGATTCCTCGTCCGTCACGTCGGCGCTGATGTGGCGCAGTCCGTCCACGCCCTCTTTCCGGCGGCTCAGCTCATACACCGTGCAGCCGTTTTTCGCCAGATACAGCGCCGCCTCTCGGCCAATGCCCGAGGTGCCGCCGGTGACCACGGCGATCTTATTGCTCATGCAGCAGCACCTCCGCCATAATGTCCATAGCCTCGTCCAGCAGCGCCTCGGTGTGGGTGGCCATGTAGCTGGTGCGCAGCAGCGCCTCTCCCTCCGGCGTGGCCGGCGGCAGCGTGGGATTCACATACACGCCCCGCTCGTAGATCTTCTGGGCGGCGTCCAGCGTGCGCATGGTCTCATAAGTATAAATGGGGATAATGGGGGTGGGAGCATGGAGCGCCGACTCGCGGATCTTCAGCCCCCGCTCCGTGAAGCCCTTGCGGGCATACAGGCTCAGCTCCCGCAGCCGCTCCGGCAGCTCCGGATGCGCCTCCAGCTTGCGCAGCGCCGCCAGCGCCGTGGCGCAGTTGGCCGGCGGGATAGACGCGGAAAAGATGAAGGGACGGGAGGCGTGGCGCACATACTCCGTGACCTCTTTGCTCGCCGCCATGTAGCCCCCCAGCGAAGCCAGGGACTTGGAAAACGTGCCCATATACACGTCCACCTTGTCTTCCAGCCCGAAGTAGCTGGCGGTGCCGCGGCCGCCCTCGCCCAGCACGCCCAGGCCGTGGGCATCGTCCACCATGACCCGTGCGCCGTACTTCTCGGCCAGCGCGCAGATCTCCGGCAGTTTGGCAATGTCGCCGCCCATGGAAAACACGCCGTCGGTAACGATGAGCGCCCCGTTCTGCTCCGGCACACGCCTAAGCTGCTTTTCCAGATCCTCCATGTCGCTGTGGCGGTAGCGCAGCATCTTGCCGTAGCTCATCTGGCAGCCGGCGTAGATAGACGCATGATTCTCCCTGTCGCAGATCACATAGTCGTGGCGCCCCACCAGCGCGCTGATGATGCCCACGTTTGACTGAAAACCCGTGCCGAAGGTAATGACCTCCTCCTTGCGCAGGAACCCGGCCAGCGCCTCCTCCAGCTCCAGGTGCAGCTGCAGGGTGCCGTTCAAAAAGCGGGAGCCGCTGCAGCCGGTGCCGTACCGCTCCATGGTGCGCACACCCGCCTCAATGACCTCCGGATCCGTGGTCAGCCCCAGATAGTTGTTCGACCCCAGCATGATGCGGCGCTTGCCCTCCATCATCACCTCCACGTCCTGTCTGGACTGGAGGGCGCGGAAGTACGGGTACACGCCCTTTTCCTGCAGCTCCGTGGCCAGCGACGGTTCATAACACTTGGCAAAAATATCCATATCATTCTCCTTTCGGAAGATTCTTCCCGTATATGAAGCTCATTATAATCGAATCCCCATGGATTTGTCAAATTAAACACAAGAGAAGCGATGAAGAGAATATGACATTTTTTTACGGATTTGTTTACGAAAAGTTGACTTTTCGGCCTATATCTGTGCTATAATAATGTCAACATTTGTCCTATAAAATGTTAACATACGGAAAGGAAAATCCGCCATGCAGAAGAAGCCGTCCCTCACCGAAAAGCAAAAGAAGATCGCCGCCGGCTGCGCTCTGGCGGTGTTTATTCTGCTGTCTGCGGCAGTGTGCTGGTTCGTCGGCCGCCCCATGATCCGCTTCGCCAGGCAGCCGGAGCTGTTCCGTCAGTGGGTGGACGGGCTTGGCCTCTGGGGCAAGGCCGCCTATGTGGGTATGTGTATTTTGCAGGTGATGGTGGCCATCATCCCCGGCGAGCCGCTGGAGATCTGCGGCGGCTACGCCTTCGGCGGATTCTGGGGCAGCGTCTTGTGCATGCTGGGTCTGTTTTTGGGCAGCGTCATCGTGTTCTGGCTGGTGCGCAAGCTGGGGCAGCCCATGGCGGAGATCTTTTTCCCGCCGGAAAAGCTGGAAAAACTGCACTTTCTCAAGCATTCTCCCAAGCGGAACTTCCTTTTTTGGCTCATTTTCACCATACCGGGCACGCCGAAGGATCTGCTGTGCTACTTTGCGGGGCTGACGGACATAAGCTGGGGCACCTGGCTGCTGCTGTGCTCCGTGGGGCGGCTGCCCTCCGTGCTGACCTCCACGGTGGGCGGCAGTGCGCTGGGCGGAAAAAGCTACCTGTTTGCCGCTCTCGTGTTCGGCGGAACGCTGCTTTTGTCCCTGGCCGGTCTGCTGGTGTACCGCCGTTTGTGCCGAAAGCATGAACAGGAGGAGGAAAAAAAGGATAACTCGGCGGATTGACGGTTGCGCCGCCACGCGGGATATGCTATACTATGACTGATTTGCGGAACGGAATGGGTGAAATCCCAGCGGTACCAAGCCGCCGTAGACGGACATTTGCCGCCAAGACCATTGGAGCAGCGCTTCGAGAAGGGCTTGGCACAGGGCGTCCGGAGCCGGAATACATTCCCCAGATCAAACGGCCTTCGGCTCTTGGGGGATGCCACACAGGCTGTATAAAATACTTTTTTACCCCCGCTGGGGGCTTTTTTATGCCCCGATGAGGTGGAAAAATGAAAAAGAAGACAATTTACAACATCATCATGTTCACAGTCATCGCCGCCATTGCCGCCGCGGCCGTTCTCTTAGTCGGACGGCATAAGGGCTGGTTTGACAAGCCGACGCCGGCGGACGACGCCACCGCCATCACCGTGACGGTGCGCAAGGGGCTTTCCAACTTCACCCGCAGCGGCATCGCCTCGGAGCTCAGCGGCGAAACGACTCTGCGGCAGGGGGATGTGGTCTCCGTGACCAGCGGCTATGTGTCCACCCGCGTGGGCGGCTGCCACCTGCTTTTGTCCCCGGGCAGTAAGCTGGAGATCACCTCCGCGGAACCGACGGATCTGCAGGTGCGTCTGGTGACCGGTGAGGCCTTCTGCCAGGCGGCTGACGCCAGCGTGACCCTGCTCTACGGGACGCACGCCGCCAAGCTGCAGAGCGCCGTTTTCGTGTGCACCGTGCGCACAGGCTCAGAGACCGTGTATGTGCTGGGCGGAAGTGTCAGCGACGGTGTGAACACTTTTTCCACCGGCAAGGCCGGCAGCTATGTGGGGCATGAGCTTTCGGTGCAGAATCTGGATCTGCGGGCTTTAAGCTCCTTCGCGCTGGAGTGCATGCTGGGCTGCGAGGAGGAGATGTTCTGCTCGGCGGACGAGGTGAAGTCCGTGCTGACCAGCCGGAAAGTCGTGCCCGAGGTCATCAAGCCGGTTGAGGAAAAGCCCGACAACACATCGCCGTCCGGCGGCAAGGATCCCTCCAACGGCTCCGGCAGCGGCACATCCACCACCCCCGACCCCGACAATTCTTCCAAGCCTGACAATTCTTCCAAACCTGACAATTCCACTGACCCTGACAATTCCTCAAAACCCGACGATCCCCCCAAGCCGGAAACGAAGATGTCCTGCACCATTGAGATCCGCTGCGACACCATCCTTAATAATATGCAGGATTTGAAACCGGGTCTGGATGTCTATGTGCCCGACAGCGGCACCATCCTCCCCACCACCACCATCACCTTTACCGAGGGGGAGACCGTGTTCGATGTACTCAAGCGCATCTGCGATGCGCGGGGCATTCAAATCGAGTATAGCTACACGCCCATGTACGGCAGCTACTATGTCGAGGGCATCAACAACCTGTATGAGTTTGACTGCGGCCAGCAGTCCGGCTGGATGTATAAGGTGAACGGCTGGTTCCCCAACTACGGCTGCTCCAAGTATATTCTGGACGCCGGCGACGAGATCGTCTGGTGCTACACCTGCAAGGGCCTGGGCACCGATGTGGGCGCTCCCGACTTTATGGGGTAATCCCCACACCTGCAAAATTATAAGCAAAGGAGGCGATGGCCCTGCAGGACTATGATGTGTTTTCCCGCTGCCACCCGGCGGTGAATTTCCTGTTTTTTGCAGCGGCTATCGTGCTGACGGTGGTTCTGTTTCATCCGGCCTACCTGCTGGTCTCTCTCCTGTGCGGCGCGGGGTACTACGCCGTGCTGCGCAGGAAACGCTGCGGCAAAACGTTTCTGTTTCTGCTATGCGTCATGGTTTTGGTGGCGGCGGTAAATCCCCTCTTCAACACGCTGGGACAGACGCAGCTTTTCACCCTGTTCGGCCGTCCCTACACCTGGGAGGCCCTGTGCTACGGCGGCTGCACGGGGCTGATGTTCGCGGCGGTAAGCCTGTGGTTTCTGTGCAGCGGCATCGTTATGACCTCGGACAAATTTACCAGCCTGTTCGGCGCCGTCATCCCAGCCATATCGCTGGTGCTGGTGATGGTGCTGCGGCTGGTTCCCGCCTACTGGCGCAAGGGGCGGCAGATCGCCGGCGCCCGCAGGTGCATCGGACGCAGCGCCGCCGGAACACGAAAAGAAAAAATTCGGGGCGGCATGGCGGTCTTAACGGCTCTGTCCGGCTGGGCGCTGGAGGGCAGCGTGGTGACGGCGGACTCTATGCGCTGTCGAGGCTACGGGAGCGCAAAAAAGCGCACCACGTTTCAGCTCTACCGCTTCACCGGCCGCGATGTCGGGCTGACAGCGGCCATTGCCCTGCTGCTGGCGGCGGTGATCTATGCGGGCGCGTCCGGCTGCGCCGGAGCGGCCTTTATTCCGGCACTCTCCATTGCGCCCGTTGACGGCGCCGCTGCTATTCTCGGGTTGGCGGCCTACGGCGTGCTTTTACTCATCCCCACCTTTTATTCCATTCGGGAGGCTATACTATGGCACAGTTTGCGATCGAAAATCTGACCTTTTCCTACCCCACGGATCCGGAGCATCCGTCGCTGAAAAATGTGACGCTCCATGTGGAGCAGGGAGAATATATCGCCCTGTGCGGCAAGTCCGGCAGCGGCAAAACCACGCTTTTGCGGCATCTGAAGTCCGTGCTCACCCCCCACGGGAACCGGGAGGGCGTCATCCTCTACGACGGCGCGCCCTTGGAACAGGCGGATCTGCGCAGGCAGTCCTCGGAGATCGGCTTTGTCATGCAGAATCCCGACAGCCAGATCGTCACCGACAAGGTGTGGCACGAGCTGGCCTTCGGGCTGGAGAGTCTGGGCTGCGACCAGAAGACCATGCGCCTGCGGGTGGCGGAAATGGCCAGCTATTTCGGCATTCAGGGCTGGTTTCATCGGGACGTGGCGGAGCTGTCCGGCGGCCAGAAACAGCTGCTGAATCTGGCATCTATCATGGCCATGCAGCCGAAAGTCCTGATTTTGGACGAGCCTACCAGCCAGCTCGATCCCATCGCCGCCTCGGACTTTTTGAACACGGTGAAAAAGATCAACCTCGAGCTGGGCACCACAGTGCTCATCACGGAGCACCGTCTGGAGGACATTTTCCACGCCGCCGATAGGTGCGTGGTGATGGAGAACGGGTGCATTCTGGCCGACGACGAGCCGAAAAAGGTCGGCCAGCTCCTCTATACCCAAAAAAGCGATATGTTCACCGCTATGCCGGCGCCGGTGCGCATTTTCTACGGAGCCGGCGAGTCGGGCAGCGCCTCCCCCCTGACGGTGCGGGAGGGCCGCAGCTGGCTGACGGAGAAGGCCGCCGGCCGCACCCTGCGGGACACGCTGCCTCCGCAGCCGGAATTTCCCGAGGAGATCAAGGATCCGGCGCTGACGGTGAAGGAGATCTGGTACCGCTACGAAAAGGACAGTCCGGACATCCTCAAGGGCGTGAGCTTTTCCGTGCCGCAAAAGACGCTTTTTGCCATTGTGGGCGGCAACGGCACGGGCAAATCCACTACGCTGAAGGCTATTTGCGGCATCTGCAAGCCCTATCGGGGCAAGGTGCGCATTGACGGGCAGGACGCCGCCAAGTGCAAGGATCTTTTCCACGGAAAGCTGGCCATGCTGCCCCAGGATCCCCAGTGCCTGTTCGTGAAGAAAACCGTGCAGGAGGATCTGGAGGAGATGCTCCCCGCCTCCTGCAAAGACAGGGAGGAGCGCATCGCCCGCATGGCGGAGCTGTGCGACATCACCCACCTGCTCGCCCACCACCCCTACGACCTTTCCGGCGGCGAGCAGCAGCGGGCGGCGCTGGCCAAGGTGCTGCTGACGGAGCCGAAGCTCCTGCTGCTGGACGAGCCGACCAAGGGGCTGGACAGCTTCTTCAAGCGCCAGCTGGCGGGGCTTTTGCAGCGGCTCATGGACACCGGCGTGACCATTGTGATGGTGAGCCACGATGTGGAGTTCTGCGCGGAATACGCCGATTCCGTATCCATGTTTTTTGACGGCCAGCTCCTCACCACCAACACCCCCCGACGTTTCTTTGCCCAAAACAGCTTCTATACCACGGCGGCCAACCGCATGAGCCGCCACCTGTTCCCTCAGGCCGTAACGGCGGAGGACGTGGTAGCACTCATGAAGGAGAATCAACTGACATGAACAGTTTCAATGAAAAATGGCGGTTCTGGCTGAGTCTTATTATCATGGTGGTGCTGGTGCCGCTGGCGGTGTGGCTTTCCTCCCGCTTCCAGCTGAGGTATTACCTCTCCGGGCTGATCATCATCGTTTTGACCATAGCCGCCTTCTTCCTGCACTTTGAGAGCCGGAGGCCCCAAGCCAGAGAGCTGGTCATTCTGGCGGTTTTGAGTGCTCTGGCCGTGGCCAGCCGCGCCGCCTTTATCGCCGTGCCGCACTTTAAGCCCATGCTGGCCATCATCATGCTCACGGGCATCGCCTTCGGGCCGGAGGCAGGCTTTCTCTGCGGCGCCATCAGCGGCTTTGCCAGCAACTTCATTTTCGGTCAGGGGCCGTGGACGCCGTGGCAGATGTTTGCCTACGGCATCGGCGGGATGCTGGCGGGTCTGTTTGCCATGTGGGGCATTCTGAAAAAGGCGCCCAGAGCCTGGCGGGACAAGGGCTGGATGGACATCCTCGGCCTGGCTGTATTCGGCTTTTTGTGCATTCTCCTGGTGGTTGGCCCCCTGCTGGACACCTCCACCTTCTTCACCGTGGCCACCAGCTACGACGCCGCCTCCGCGTGGGCGGTATACATGGCGGGCGTGCCGGTGAACTGCGTCCACGGGACGGCCGTGGCGCTCACCATGCTGCTGTTCGGAAAGCCGCTGCTGGATCGGCTGCAGCGCATCAAGATCAAATACGGCATGATGGAGCCGTGACGCCATGGAATTTTCACGCTATCATCCGGCCATCAACTGCCTGTACTTTGTCGCCGTGCTGACGGGGACGATCCTGTTTCGCCAGCCGGTGTTCCTGCTTTTGAGCTACTGCTGCGCCTTTATCTATCTGCTGAAGCTGCGGGGACTGCGCGCCCTGTTTTTGGGGCTGGGGTTGCTGCCTCTTGCGGCGCTTTTCGCCCTGTGGTACGGCTCGTACAACCACTTCGGCGTCACGGTGCTGGGCGTAAATTTCATCGGCAACCGAATCACCCTGGAGTCCTTCCTCTGCGGCGGGACATGGGCCATGGTGTGCGCGGCGGCCATTCTGTGGCTGGGCTGCCTGCACGCCGTGTTCACCACGGACAAGATCGTCTACCTGTTGGGGCGGGTGTCGCCGCACCTGTCTCTGTATCTGTCCATTCTGCTGCGGATGGTTCCTCGGCTCAACGCACAGCGCAGGCGCATCGAGCTGGCGCAGCGCGCCATCGGTCGGGGCAAGAGGCAGGGGAACCTCTTCGTCCGCATGCGCAACGCCCTGCGGCGCGGCTCTATTCTGCTGACATGGCTCACCGAGGGCATCGTGACCACCTCCGACTCCATGCGCTGCCGGGGCTGCACCCTGCGGGGGCGCACGGCCTACTCCCTGTACCGCTTTGACAATCGGGACAGGAGCTTCGTGGTGGGCATGTGTTTTCTCATCAGCGTGCTGCTGATGGCGGTTCTGCTGGATCAGACCATGATCCGCTTTGCGCCGCGGGTGGTGATGATGCCCATTACGCCGCTGTCGGGCTTTTTCTATCTGGCGTGGGCGGCGCTGTGCCTGCTGCCGCCGGTGCTGGAAACCATCGGGGAGCGGCGCTTTGACCGGCTGCGGCAAACCGCGAGCGGGGAAGTCTTGCCCTTTTAACGCGCCTGTGCTATGATACAATACATAGTTTATTTATGTGCAAAGGGGGCGGCGGCATGACGGCAAAGGAGCGGCGGGAGGCCATTTTGTCGCATCTGAAGGAGAGCAAGGCTCCGGCGAGCGCTGCGGCGCTGGCGGGGCTTCTGGGCGTGAGCCGGCAGGTCATCGTGGGCGATGTGGCTCTGCTGCGCGCCGGCGGCGCGCAGATCGTGTCCACCTCACGGGGCTATGTGATCCCCTCTGAGGAGGGGCTGGTGCATCAGGTGGTCTGCCACCACACCCCCCAGCAGACCCGCGAGGAGCTTTACACCATGGTGGACTGCGGCTGCACGGTGCTGGACGTGACGGTGGAGCACCCTGTGTATGGCGAGATCACCGCCGCCTTGCAGCTCGCCTGCCGGTACGACGTGGACGAATTCGTGCGGAAAATGCAGGAAAACGCCGCCCAGCCCCTGAGCCTGCTGACGGAGGGGCTTCACTTTCACCGGCTGTCCGTGCCGGACGAGGCCGCCTTTACGCGGGTGTGCGACGCCCTGCTGCATCTGGGCATGCTGCTGGAGGATTGACAAAATACGGAAATACGGTATAATGGAGTAGTCATGTGTCAAGACACCTGACTACTCTGTTTTTTTGAGGTGTACTATGGAAAAAGTAACGGCCTTTCTGCGGCGCAAGGACATCGTGTTCTCCCCTAAGCGGTATTTCATCGACGCCATGAGCGCCATGGCCCAGGGCCTGTTCTGCACGCTGCTGGTGGGCACCATTCTCAATACACTGGGCACGCAGCTACACATCGGATTTCTGACGGACATCATTGTCACCCTGGGCAAGGGCGAGGACGCCGCGGCCTACACCATCGGCGGTCTGTGCTCGGCCATGGTAGGCCCCGGCATGGCCGTGGCCATCGGGCAGGCGCTGAATGCCCCGCCCATGGTCCTCTTTTCCCTGATCCCCGTGGGCTTTGCCACCAACGCCATGGGCGGCGCCGGCGGGCCTCTGGCCGTGCTGTTCGTGGCCATCATCGCCTCGGAGATCGGCAAAGCCGTGAGCAAGGAGACGAAGATCGACATTCTGGTGACGCCCATTGTCACCATTCTCTGCGGTGTGGGCGCCGCCGCCCTCATTGCCGCCCCCATCGGCACCGCTGCCAGCGCCGTGGGCAAGGCCATCATGTGGGCTACGGAGCTGCAGCCCTTCTTCATGGGCATCATCGTGTCCGTGGTCATCGGCGTTGCGCTGACTCTGCCCATCTCCTCCGCCGCCATCTGCGCCGCGCTGGGGCTTACGGGTCTGGCCGGCGGCGCCGCTGTGGCGGGCTGCTGCGCCCAGATGGTGGGCTTTGCGGTGATGAGCTTTCGGGAAAACCGCTGGGGCGGTCTGGCCGCACAGGGGCTGGGCACCAGCATGCTGCAAATGGGCAACATTGTTCGCAACCCCCGTATCTGGATCCCCCCCACCCTGGCCTCCGTCATCACCGGCCCCATCGCCACCTGTATCTTCCGCATGGAGATGAACGGCGCTGCGGTGTCCAGCGGCATGGGCACCTGCGGCCTGGTGGGTCAGATCGGCGTGTATACCGGCTGGCTGGCGGACATTGACACCGGCGTCAAGGCCTCTATCACCGCCATGGACTGGGTCGGTCTGGTGCTGGTGTGCTTCGTTCTGCCGGCTCTTCTGAGCTGGCTCATCGCCCTGCCCCTGCGCAAGTGGGGCTGGATCGGGGAAAACGACCTGAAGCTGGATCTGTGATGCTTATAAACGATAAAAGGCCGCCTGCGGGCGGCCTTCTTCTGCTCCTGTATGAAAAAAGCGCCATAGGGCTGTTGCCTTTGGCGTGGGAACAGGAAAAGGGCGCTGATATTTGCGTATCAACGCCCTTTGCGCCTGTCAGTATTTGATTGTTTCGACTTCGCACCGCGTTTCCCTGCCTCTGAAAACATTGATTTTACTGACCTTTTTCATGTTTTCTTACAGAGCGTATCGGGCGGCGGCACACATGGGTGCCGCCCTACAGGAGATAACTGGGAGGGTGCGGCAGATCGGGCGGGGTAGAACCCCGCCCCTACGCAGGGCGGGATGATTTTCGTTAAAATGTCATTCCGAGGAGCGCAGCGACGTGGGAATCCGTTCCCCCGTGTGACAAGAGGTGCGGTGCAAAGAATACTACGGATTGCAACACCAGTGACGTCGGTCACTGGTTCGCAATGACATTTTTGGGGAGTGCGGTGCATGTCGAGCGGCGGGCTTTATTGACATCGTTGACGATGAATTTTTGCCGCGATCGGATAGATTTGGACACCCTGCTAATTTTTATAATTTTTTTATAATGGGTACTTGACAAGAAAAGTTAAAGGTATTAAACTATCAGCGGTTAAAGGATTTTAACTATTTTATTTTTATGCAATTGTTAGATATATCGAACCTTATGGGAGGGATACATATGATGCCTTTGGCACTGGCAGATAAAGGCTCGGAAAACGTCATCCGCCATGTGGGCGGCAGTCCGGAGGTGCGCAAGCATCTGGAGGATCTGGGCTTTGTGGCCGGCGGCAGCGCCACCGTGGTGTCCGCCTTGGGCGGCAACCTCATCGTGAAGGTGAAGGAGTCCCGCGTGGCTATCAGCGAAGAAATGGCAAGAAAAATTATGATATAAAGGAGAAAATGGCATGAAAACACTGAAGGAAGTCAAGATCGGCGAAACCGCCAAGGTGGTTAAGCTCCACGGCGAAGGCCCCGTGAAGCGCCGCATTATGGACATGGGCATCACCCGCGGCGTGGAGGTCTACGTGCGCAAGGTGGCGCCTCTGGGCGACCCTGTGGAGGTCACCGTCCGCGGCTACGAGCTGAGCCTGCGCAAGGCCGACATCGAGATGATCGAGGTAGAATAAAACCTGCCGGAAAATTTTTAGAATTTCCCGGAAAAGGGCTTGCAGTCTGCTGCGCGCATAATTTTGCCGCAAGGCGACAAAATTCCACACTTGCAGACTGAGAGGTATTTTCCCTTACGCACATGTCGTTCGGGAAAATGATTTGATTTTTTTGCGCCTGCAGGCGCAAACTCTGCGAGGCTTTTAAAGCCCCATTTATTTTTTAAGTACTGGTTAGACTTTGCTAACCGAAAGGAGAGTCAAATGGAAAAACAAATCAAGATCGCGTTGGCGGGCAACCCCAACTGCGGCAAGACCACCCTTTTCAATGCTCTCACCGGCTCCAATCAGTTCGTTGGTAACTGGCCCGGCGTAACGGTGGAGAAGAAAGAGGGCAAGCTGAAGAAGCACGACGATGTGGTGATCATGGACCTGCCCGGCATCTACTCCCTGTCCCCCTACACGCTGGAGGAACTGGTGGCTCGTAACTACCTCATCAAGGAGCGCCCCGACGCCATTCTGAACATCATCGACGGCACCAACCTGGAGCGCAACCTCTACCTCACCACCCAGCTTACCGAGCTGGGCATCCCCGTGGTGGTGGCCATCAACATGATGGACGTGGTGAAGAAGAACGGCGACAGCATCAACACCCAGGAGCTGGCTCGTGAGCTGGGCTGCAAGGTGGTGGAGATCTCCGCCCTGAAGGGCGACGGCGTCATGCTGGCAGCCGAGGAGGCCGTCCGCGCGGCCAACGGCGGCAAGACCGTGCCCATGCACACCTTCTCCGGCCCCGTGGAGCATGCCATTGCCCACATCGAGGAGGCCGCCGTACATACCATGCCCGAGGAGCAGCAGCGCTGGTACGCCATCAAGATCTTCGAGCGTGACGACAAGGTTCTCTCCCAGCTGAGCATTCCCGCCGACGTCATGGCCCATATCGAGGAGGACATCAAGGCCGCCGAGAAGGAGCTGGACGACGACGCCGAGAGCATCATCACCGGCGAGCGCTATGTGTATATTGCCCAGCTCATCAAGGGCTGCTACAAGAAAAAGAATGCAGGCACCCTCTCCGCCTCCGACAAGATCGACAAGGTCGTCACCAACCGCTGGCTGGGTCTGCCCATTTTCGCCGCGGTGATGTTCCTGGTGTACTGGATCGCCATGGTGGCCGTGGGCGCCCCCGCTACCGACTGGGCCAACGACGGCGTGTTCGGCGACGGCTGGCATCTGCTGGGCATCGGCTCCAAGGAGTATAACGAGGTCAACGACGAGTACACCTCCGCCATTCAGGCCGTGGATGCCTTCCTGGGTCTGGACACCGAGGCCGAGGACTTTGACGCCGCTGCCGCTCTGGCAGACATGAAGGCCTTTACCCCCTCCTCCGACACCGCCACCTTGGACGTGGAGGATGAGGAGACCCTGGCCATCAACACCATGACCGCCTACTATAACACTCTGCCCGAGGGCGCCGACAAGATGGACGATGTGGTCCAAATGACCTATGTGGACGCTGTGGCGTATCTGGAAGTAAACGGCTTTGACGCGCCCGATCCCGCCGACTACGGCGTGTGGGTGCCCGGCATCCCCGTGCTGGTGGGCGACGCTCTGGACGCTGCCAACGCAGCTCCCTGGCTCAGCGGCCTGATCAATGACGGTATCGTGGCCGGCGTGGGCGCCGTGCTGGGCTTCGTGCCGCAGATGCTGGTGCTGTTCCTGATGCTGGCCTTCCTGGAGGCCTGCGGCTACATGGCTCGTATCGCCTTCGTGCTGGATCGTGTGTTCCGCAAGTTCGGTCTGTCCGGCAAGAGCTTCATTCCCATGCTCATCGGCGTGGGCTGCGGCGTGCCCGGCATCATGGCCTCCCGTACCATTGAAAATGAACGGGATCGCCGCATGACCATTATGACCACCACCTTTATCCCCTGCGGCGCTAAGGTGCCCTTCATCGCCATGATCGCCGGTGCTCTGTTCGGCGGCAGCGCATGGGTTTCCACCTCCGCCTACTTCATCGGCATGGCCGCCATCATCATCTCCGGCATCATGCTGAAGAAGACCAAGATGTTTGCCGGCGACCCCGCTCCCTTCGTCATGGAGCTGCCCGCCTATCACTGGCCCACCCTGGGCAATGTCCTGCGCAGCATGTGGGAGCGCGGCTGGAGCTTCATCAAGAAGGCCGGCACCATCATCCTGCTGTCCACCATCTTTGTTTGGTTCACCACCTACTTCGGCTGGGTGGACGGCACCTTCCGGATGCTGGATGAAAGCGAGATCGAAAGCTCTATCCTGGCTGCCATCGGCGGAGTCATCGCCTGGATCTTCAAGCCCCTGGGCTGGGGCAACTGGCAGGCGGCCGTGGCCTCCATCACCGGCCTTGTGGCCAAGGAGAACATCGTGGGTACTCTGGGTATCCTCTATGGCGGCGGCGACGGAACCGTGTACCAGAACATCGCCCAGGCCTTCAACGGCATCAGCGGCTACAGCTTCCTGGTCTTTAACCTGCTGTGCGCCCCCTGCTTCGCCGCCATCGGCGCCATCAAGCGGGAGATGAACAACGCCAAGTGGACCTGGTTCGCCATCGGCTATCAGTGCGGCTTCGCCTATGTCATCGGCCTGATGATCAACCAGTTCGGCGGCCTGTTTACCGGCAACCTGAACGTTATCGGCCTCATCTTCGCCGTGGCGGCTCTGGCTCTGATGGTCTACATGCTGGTGCGCCCCTACAAGGAAGCCACCAAGCTCTCCGCCAAGATTTGATTTGCTACTAACGATCTGATAAAAAAACAAGAGCATATCTCCTAACGCAGCACCGTCCCGAGGATCGCAGCCCTCGGGACGGTGCCTTTTATGTGCTGTTTTTTCGGCAGACAAAAACACACCCGACGGCTTTTCTATCCCGTCGGGTGTGCTTCTGTTTCAAATCTCCAGTTCGTAGATGCCCATGACCTCGTCCGGATCGGCCAAAGCCTCCACCTGCTTCCGCAGCGCCGACTCGCACCGCCACGCCAGACCGCAGTCGGCGGTGATGGAGCGGGGCACCGGCACGATGCGCCCGGGCAGGCCGTTTTCCCCGCAGACGCGCTCCATGGCCATGACGCCGGCCGTTGTGTAAAAGGTCAGCAGCAGCCACTTTTTCTTTTGCAGCATGTTTCTCTCCCGCATATGGCAAGTCCCCTGCCCGCATGTCTCGGGCAGGGGCGCCGTATTTTTTCTTACTTGGTCAGCTTCAGCGTCCATTCGTCGCCGTTTTCCACAGCCTCGAACTTAAAGCCGTTGTGATAGGCGTAGCGCTGGATATTCTCCACGGCGCAGGGTGCGTCGGTGAGCACTTCCAGAGCGTCAGGGCCGCTCTTTTTGACCTCCTCCTGCACCATCAGCAGGGGGACGGGGCAGGAAAAGCCCCGCGTATCCACAGTCACCATAGTCATTACTCCTTGCCTTTCTTGCGCATGACGTTGCACAGGGAGACCACCAGCAGCACCGCAATGGCGATGGCCACAGCCACCTTGGCGTTGGTGGTGACGGCGTACTTCACATACTCGCCGGACTCGTTGACGCCGGGGTCGGCGCCGCTGGCCAGCTTCAGGTTGTGTGCCAGAGCGGCACCGGCCATCATGCCCAGCACGGTGACGGCGCTGTCGCCGTTACCGGAACCGGCCAGCACCAGCTGGCGCAGGGGGCAGCCGCCCAGAAGCACGGAGCCCCAGCCGACGATGACCATGCCCAGCAGGTTCCAGATGTGGTTGGAGTGGGCAATGGGCTGGGACAGGAAGGAGAAGGCGGAGAAGTTGCCGAGGATGATGTTGCCCACCAGCACCACCACAAAGATGGCCACGGAGCCCCAGAGCAGGTGGGGATCCTTCAGCATGAGGGTGTCACGCACGCCGCCGGCCATGCACAGACGGGAACGCTGCGCCAGAGCGCCCACCACCAGAGCCACACCGAAGGCCACCAGCACAGGAGCGTGCATGGAGCCGGGGCCCTTCTCGGAGGCATTGAACAGGGTGGGGACCAGCAGAGCCAGGGCAAACAGCACCAGCATGATGACCGGCAGGACAAAGCCCTCGGTCTTTTTGGTCTGGTAGGCGCGGCCCAGGTTGAAGCCCTTCTTCAGGAACACGGTGCCCACAGCAGCGCCGATGACGAAGCCCAGCAGACCCACGAAGGCGTTGAGGTCACCGCCGCCCATACGCAGCAGCATACGCAGCGGGCAGCCCAAAAACACCAGTGCGCCGATCATAACCAGAGCGCCCACGGCAAAGCGGGTGGCGGGAGCGGAGCCGGCCTGCGCGCGGAACTCCTTACCAATGAGCGCCATGATGCAGGAGCCGAGGACGATGCCGATGATCTCGGGGCGGACATACTGCACTACGGCAGCGCCGTGCAGACCCAGAGCGCCGGCGATGTCCCGCTCGAAGCAGGCAATACAGAAGCCCATGTTCTTGGGATTGCCCAGCGCCTGCAGCAGCAGCGCGGCAATGCCCACAACGACGCCCGTGACGATCACAAGCCAGTTTTCTTTGAAAAATCTTTTCATGGAGGTGATTTCCTTTCCCATTTTTTGTATTTTTATTATAAAATGTCATTTTCTGTCCGTCCAACTGTCTTTTTCCATGAATTATTTCAATTATTTATAAAACCAATAACAATCAGTCAAATCCGTTCATCTTGACAGCAAATAACGATTTTTGTATAATATGACCAACAGGATGAGGGGAGGAAACCACCCATGATCGAGTATACGCTGCGGCAATTGGAGGTGTTTGCGGCGGCGGCGGAGCAGGAAAGCCTGACTCGCGCCGCCGAGCTGCTGCACCTGACCCAGTCCACTGCCAGCACCCATCTGCGCACGCTGGAGCAGGTTCTGGGCGTGACGCTGCTGCTGCGACGGGGGCAGGGCGGCGTGGCGCTGTCGGAGGACGGCCAGCGGCTGTACCCTCTGGCCAAAAAAATCTTGTCCCAGTGCCAGGCCCTGTCGGAAGCGGCGACGGATCCTCACCGGCTCTCCTCCCTGCCGCTGATGCTGGGCGCCTCCACCGTGCCGGGGCAGTATATGCTGCCGGAGCTGATGGCCGCCTTTGTCCAGCGGCACCCTCAGTCCCGCTATGAGCTGCGCCACGGCGACTCCGCCCAGATCCACAGGCTGCTACAAAACGGGCAGGTGCGTCTGGGCTTTGTGGGCACCCGCACGGAGGCCGAGGGCATGGTGTACTACCCTCTGCTGCAGGACGAGCTGGTGATGGTCACGCCCAACGCGGCGCCGTACCAGGCGCTGCAGCGGCGGGGCGTCTGGGGGCGGGAGCTGCTGGGCGAGCCGACCATTGCCCGCGAGCAAGGCTCCGGCACCGACCGGACGCTGCAGCAGTACATGGCGCGCACGGGCTATGACACCAGAAATCTCCGCATCGTGGCGCGGCTGGAGGATCCCGAGGCCGTAAAGCGGATGGTGACGCAGGGCGCCGGCGTGTCGGTGCTGTCCGCCCTGTCGGTGCGGCAGGAGCAGGCAGACGGCCGCGTGCTGGTGTTTCCCATGGATGAAACGGGGCTGCAGCGGATGATCTATCTGGCGCACCGGCAGAATCTGACGCCCACAGCGGCAGAAAAGCAATTTCTGACCTTTGTGCAGGCGCATTACCACATATAATTATATAGCGTACTAAAAAAGACCGCCGAAGCGGTCTTTTTTTACAAATCTTAAAGTTTTTCGATGACCCGCTCCACCAGCCGGCACAGGTGGCTGCTGGCGCGGTCGGCCACGGCCAGCACCTCCTCGTGGGAGTGCTTCCTCTCGGCGATGCCCGTGGCCATATTGGTGATGCAGGCAATGCCCAGCACCTCCAGCCCCAGATAGTTGGCCGCGATGGATTCCGGCACGGTGGACATGCCGATGGCATCTGCCCCCAACGCGCGGTAGGCGCGGATCTCGGCGGCGGTCTCGTAGCACGGGCCGGAAAAAATGGCGTATACCCCCTCCTTGCAGGGGATGTCCAGCTCGGCGGCCACCGTTTTGGCCAGCTCACGCAGGCGCAGGGAGTACGCCTCCGTCATGTCCGGAAACCGCACGCCGAAGCGCTCGTCGTTGGGACCTATGAGGGAGTTCGTCCCCAGCATGTTGATATGATCCGTCAGGAGCATAAGGTCGCCAGGTACAAGGCTGCGGTCGATGCCGCCGCAGGCGTTGGTGACCACCAGCGTCTTCACGCCCAGCAGCTTCATCACATACACGGGATAGGTGACCTCCTTCATGGAAAAGCCCTCGTAATAGTGAAAGCGCCCCTGCAAAGCGGCCACGGTCTGTCCCGCCAGCGTGCCGACGACTAAGTTTCCGGCGTGGCCGGCCACGGTGGAGCGGGGGAAATGAGGAATATCGGCATAGGGGATGACGGTCTTGTCCGTCATTTTGTCCACAAGGCTCCCGAGGCCGCTGCCCAGCACGATGCCGCAGGTCGGCCGCTGCGCGCAACGCTCCAGAATATACGCCGCCGACTGCTGCACCTTTTCATAGAATTCGTCCATGATTTTCCCTCCGTCAGATCATTTCTTGCGCTCCGGACTGCCGAAGAACATATCGGCCCAGAACTGGTATGTATGGCTGTGCTCGGCGTACCACTCGCCGTTGTCCTGCTTGATCTTGTCGGTGTCGGCATACTCCTCCAGCGCGTGGCAGGCGCGGATGTAGGCTCGCTGCAGCGCCCGCATACGGGCGGACATGTGCTCCAGCAGGCTCATGATCTTGGCCGGATTTTCCTGAAAAAACGCGCTGAAATTTTCGTGGTTGATGACCTTCACCACCGTCGGCTCCAGCGCCACGGCAGTGGTATTGCGGGGTCTTGTTTCCAGAAAGCTGATGACATTGAGGAAATCGCCGGACTCGATCTCCACCACCAGCCGCTGCTCCGGCGTGCCGTAATTCATATACACACCCACGCGCCCCAGCATCACATCATAGATGGCCAGCTCAAAGCTCTTTTCCTTGAGAATGATCTGCCCTTTTTTGAATTTTCTTTCTTCGCCCTGTATCATCTTTTTCGCTTCCCCCTTCGTTTTTTTCATTGTACCCTATCGGGTTAACTCTGTCAACGAAGAATGCCCCGACGCCGGTATTTCTCCGACGTCGGGGCGATGCTCACCGCACTAATCCATGGCGGAACTCGGCGTTGATCTGCGCCAGCTCCTTTTCGCCGTCGATATACGGCTGATAGATGGCGTCCACCCGACCGCCACCCAGATTGTCGCAGCCATTACAGCCCTCACAGCTGCTGCCACAGGCGGCTAAGCCTTGCCGGACGATCTGTTCGCGTTCTTCTCGGGTGGTGTCCCGAATCAAAATGGATCTCATCTCTTTTCACTCCTTAGCCCGCGCGCACCAGCATATTCTCCGCAAAAATGCCGTAGCCCTGGGCGGGATCGTTGACCATCACATGGGTCACGGCGCCCACCAGCTTGCCGTTTTGCAGAATGGGGCTGCCGCTCATGCCCTGCACGATGCCGCCGGTGGTCTGCAGCAGCTCCGGATCCGTGATGCGCAGCAGCAGGTTGCGGGTGGAGTCTTCGTCGCGGTACACCTTCACGATCTGCACCTCATACTCTCGGATCTCATCGCCGCAAACGGTGGTGCGGATCACAGCCCTGCCGGTGGTCACTTCGTCCGCAGAGGCCACGGGCACGGCCTCACCTTGCGCCGGAAAGCTGGCGTCGGACACGGTGCCGAAGATGCCGCCGTCACTGTTCACCGTTACGGTGCCCACATCCCGCTGGACGGTAAAATCTCCCTTCAGCTCGCCGGGGTCGCCCTTTTCGCCCTTCTTTACCGCTTTCACGGTGGTTTCCATGATGGAGCCGGAGCCAAGGCTCATGAGCTGCGCCGTGTCCACATCGGTGATGCCGTGACCCAGGGCGCCGAAGCTGCCGCTCTCGGGGTCATAATAGGTCATGGTGCCGATACCGGCCATGCTGTCGCGGATCCACGCGCCCAGCCGCACGCTGCCGTCAGCGGTGCAGGCAGGCGTGATGTCCACCGTTTTATACTCCTGCCCGCGCTGCAGGGTCAGACGAGCCGTTTTTTCGCCGTTTTGCCGCAGCATTTCCTGCAAATGCTCTGTGGAGCCGATCTTCTGCTCATTAAAAGTTAAAAGCAGGTCGCCCTCCTTAATGCCGCATTTTTGCGCAGGACTTTTGCCGCTGACGCCCTCCAGCGCCGACACGTCCACCACCAGCACGCCGTCGGCAAAGAGCTTGATGCCCACCGCCTGTCCCAGGGGGATCACGGTTTTCTCCTGAGCGTAAGCGCCCTGTACGCAGGTTGTAAGCGCCAGCAAAACCGCAGCGCACAGAGCTGCCGCCCGCCCAAGAAGGGATTTGCTTTTGGTTTCATACATGCAGCCACCCCTCGCTTTTTCTTTTTTCTTGTCGTCGACGACAACGTTTACTTTGTGCCGCCGCCGCAGAAAAATGAGCGGCAATTTGTGGCTGATCTCATAAAAACAAGCGGCCGACATCGCTGCCGACCGCTTTGAAAAATATTGGATTTTTTGTTAATTTCTCTCAAAAATCTTAAGAATATCGTCGAAGCTGGTCTGTTCCTGGCGAAGCTGCTCTTCCTCCTCGGCGGAGGTCTCCTGCTCCGCGGGCTGCTCCTGCGCCGCCTTTCCGGACACAGGGGTGGAGATCTGCGCCACTTCGTCGGGCTCGGCAAAGCCGGTGGCGATGACGGTGACCCGAATCTCGTCATCCAGATTTTCATCAAACGTGGCGCCGAAGATGGTCAGCGCATCGGGATGCACGGCCTCCTGCACCAGCGTGGCAGCCTGCTCCACCTCCTCCAGACCGATGTCCACGGAGCCGGTGACGTTGATGAGCACGCCCTTGGCGCCCTGAATGCTGGTTTCCAGCAGGGGGCTGGAAATGGCCATGCGGGCGGCCTCCTCGGCCTTGCCCTTGC
>OLSB01000349.1_pt1 | contig 54666 bp, 46 predicted proteins | sample 1672071 | NCBI WGS metagenome assembly OLSB01 (sample SAMEA3136642, study PRJEB25190) | human gut metagenome | biome: human gut; feature: human-associated habitat; material: faeces | place: Austria | collected 2013 | reverse complement strand
CGGTGAAACAACCTTACAATACTACGATTTACAACACGGCGCTTTATATGAGATTGAGCCGGGACGATGAACTGCAAGGAGAAAGCGGGAGTATTCAGACACAACGCATGATGCTCCGGCAATATGCCGCCGAGCATGGCCTGAATGTCATAGATGAATATATCGACGATGGATGGTCTGGAACGAACTTTGACAGGCCGGATTTTCAGAGAATGATTGATGACATTGAGGACGGGAAAATCAACTGCGTTGTTACGAAGGATTTATCCCGCTTAGGCAGAAACTACATTCTGACCGGCCAGTACACGGAAATCTACTTTCCCAGCAAAGGCGTCCGCTATATCGCTGTCAATGACAATGTGGACACCATCAACGGAGAGAATGAGCTTGCCCCATTCCTCAACATTCTGAATGAAATGCACGCCCGCCAGACCAGCAAAAAGGTAAAGGCGGCCATGCGGACACGGTTCGCAAATGGCGCACACTATGGAGCCTATGCTCCGCTTGGCTATGTCAAAGACCCAGATAAGAAAGGCCATCTTCTGATTGACCCGGAAACAAGGTGGATTATCGAAAAGATTTTTGACCTTGCCGTTCATGGCCGGGGAGCCGCCAGCATTACACGGATTTTGGTCGAAGAAAAAGTACCTACTCCCGGCTGGCTGAATTTCCAGAGATACGGCACTTTCGCAAATATCTATGCCGGAGCGCCGGAGGAAAAAGCCTATGCGTGGACGATAGCGCAGGTGAAAAGTATTCTGAAAGAGGAAACCTATATCGGACACAGCGTCCACAATAAGCAGACCAACATTTCATTCAAAAACAAGAAGAAAGTACGCAAGCCAAAAGAGGAATGGTATCGTGTGGAGAACACCCACGAAGCGATTATTTCCGAAGATGTGTTCCGTCAAGTACAGGAGCAGATTTGCAACAGGCGCAGACGGCAGAAGAACGGCACAACACAGATATTTTCCGGGCTGGTAAAATGTGCGGACTGCGGCTGGTCGCTGGCCTATGGTATGAACAGCCAGAACAAAAATCCCTATGCCCACTACCATTGTAGCAAGTACGGGCAAGGATTGCACCAGTGTTCCATGCACTATATCCGCTATGATGTGCTTTACGCCTATGTCCTTTCCCGTCTGCAATACTGGTCTGTGCTGGCACAGCAGGATGGGGACAAACTTCTGAAACGGCTACTTAACGCCAGCGACAAGGAACGCAATACTGCAAGGAAGCGGCAGACAGCCGAACTGAAAAAGGCGGAAAAGCGCAAAGCAGAAGTAGACACCCTGTTTGCAAAAATGTATGAGGACTGGTCTGCCGGACGCATTACAGAATACAATTTCAATATGCTGTCCGAAAAGTATCAGGGCGAACAGCGAGAATTGGACGTAAAAATTGAACGGCTTCACGAAGCGATGGAGACCGCCGCCCAGACAGCGGTTGACGCTGAAAAGTGGATAGGTCTGATGAAACAGTATGTCAATCCCACAGAATTGACGGCTGAACTTCTGAATACGCTGATTGAAAAAATCCTTGTCCATGAAGCGGTCAAAAGTGAGGACGGAAGCCGGGAACAGGAAGTGGAAATCTTCTACCGCTTTATCGGCAAAATCGAATGACACATCTTGAGATACCCAACAATATCTTTAACTAAGGGAAACGGGTTTATCCGTTCCGGACTCAAGCATGCTTATTTCATTGGCAGACGAATTCGGCGTTTCGGTCAGTGATTTGCTCGGAGAAGCCATAAGCGAGTCAGCTTCCGATGAATTGAGAGCCATTTCCGAAAAGCTCGAGGTGATAAATTTGCAGCTTTCAAACAGGCATTCGTCGAAAGTAAAAACCATTCGCTGGTTGCTTATCTCGTTGTGTGCATTTATGGCGGTAATATTTATTGCTTTTGCCGCAATAAACGGCTCCTATATGGACTGGAATTACAACAATCCCGAACTTGCAGTCGCCGGAACGATCCTGCATGGATTTGAATTTGTTTTTGTAAGGCTTGCTCCTATAGTCTTTGCAGCGGCTATTGTCGGTATAGTTATGACATATAAGAAGAGCTGAAATTCAGCTCTTCGGGCAAACACTCGGGCGCACTATATTATTAAAGGCGTGACTTTGGCAGTCACGCCTTTTGCTATTATCCACGGACGGTGGATAGCTCTGTAATTTTACGCATTCACTTTCTTATTCTTTCGCAGGCTGTCGAAAACGAACAGTATGACCGCAGTCCAAACGAATGCAAAGGTTATCGCATTTGTCTGCGTGAAGGCCTCGTTATAGATAAACACGCCGACAAGCAGCTGGAGCGTCGGGTTAATATACATAAGTATGCCGGAGGTTACGATCGACGTTTCCTTTATGCCCTTAGCAAACAGCATAAGCGGAATTGACGTTATCGGACCTGTTGCTATAAGAAGAAGTGCTTCAGCCGTTGTGAGCGATGAAAATGTCGTAAAGCCGGAAAACTGCGCATATGCTATAAATACAAGCGCGATCGGCAGCACGGCCATCGTTTCCATGCAAATTGACGTCTCACTGTCAGCCTTTATGCCCTTTTTAAGCGCGCCGTACAGTGCAAACGACAGGCCGATAATGATCGCAAGATACGGCACCTCGCCATAGCGGATGACGGAGAACATGACCCCGGCAAAGGCAAGTGCGACGCTCGCCCACTGCACCCGGCTGAGCCTTTCCTTGAAAAATATCGCTCCGATGAGCACGGAAAACAGCGGATTCATATAATACGCAAGGCTCGCTTCGAGTATCCTGCCCATTGCGACGGTGAGGATATACACGCCCCAGTTTATTGAGATGAGTATACCGCACAGGAAGAATTTGCGGCGCTCGGACTTGTTTTTTATGATCTTTCCTATCTCGCCGCCGTTCTTTCTTATGAGTATAACGGCAAGGCAGAACACGCAGGAGAATACGATTCTCTGCGCGAGAACATAGGCTGAGTTGACTCCGGCAAGCAGCTTCCAGAATATCGGCAGCAGCCCCCAGAGTATGTAGCAGCCCAAAACATTCAGCGATGATCTATTCATTTTTTCGGCACTTTACATCTCGATCTCGGGATAAAGCGGAAAACGCTCGCACAGGGACAGCACTTGCTGCTTTACATCATCAATTGCTTTATCGCCGTCGTTTATAATCCGCACTATCATTTTGCCGATATCGCGCATTTCGTCCTCACCCATGCCGCGCGTTGTGACTGCCGGCGTTCCAAAGCGCATACCGCTGGTGAGCTTGACGGACTGCGTATCAAATGGAATGGAGTTTTTATTTGCGGTTATATGCGCTGCGTCAAGAAGCTCCTGAACCTCGTTGCCGGTGCGGCCGAGGCTCATGGTATCGGCCAGCATAAGGTGGTTATCAGTGCCACCGGATACGAGGCGTATGCCGTTCTCGGACAGGGTATCGGCCAGAACGGCAGCGTTTTTCACGACCTGGCGCTGATACGCCTTAAATTCCTCGCTCATCGCTTCCTTGAAGCAGACGGCCTTGCCGGCAATTATGTGCATGAGCGGTCCGCCCTGGGTTCCGGGGAACACTGCGCTGTTTATCTTCTTTTTAAGCTCATCCTTGCACAGGATTATTGCACCGCGCGGCCCTCTGAGGGTCTTGTGGGTCGTGCTTGTAACAACGTCGGCATAGGGTACGGGGCTGGGGTGAACGCCGGCTGCGACAAGGCCGCCGATATGCGCCATATCGACCATGAGGTATGCTCCGACCTCGTCGGCTATCTCACGCATTTTCTTAAAGTCAATTATGCGGGAATAAGCGCTTGCGCCTGCTATTATGATCTTCGGCTTGCACTCGCCTGCTATCTGCATTGCCTTCTCGTAGTCGATCGTCTCTGTTTCGGGATCGACGCCATAGAAACATGCATTAAAATACTTGCCGGAGATAGACGCCTTCGAGCCGTGCGTCAGGTGTCCTCCGTGGCTGAGATCCATGCCGAGTATCGTATCGCCGGGCTTTAAAAGCGCGAGATAGACCGCGACGTTTGCCTGCGAGCCGGAGTGCGGCTGAACGTTTGCGTGCTCGGCCCCGAAAAGCTCCTTGGCTCTGTCGATGGCAAGCTGCTCAACGATATCGACATATTCGCAGCCGCCGTAATATCTCGCACCGGGGTAGCCCTCGGCATATTTATTTGTAAGATGGCTTCCCATTGCCTCCATTACGGCGCGGCTGGTGAAGTTCTCCGACGCTATCAGCTCAATATGATCGCGCTGGCGCTCAAGCTCGTTTTTCATTGCGCCGTACAGCTCTGGGTCGCTCATTCTTATAGTATCATAACTCATTTTCCGGCCTCCCGTAAAAGTAATAATATCTTTGCAATTATACGCCATTATATGCTCCTTATCAAGCAAAATCGCGCAATTTTGTCGTTTTGCTCAGGTATCGGTCGAATTTGCTTGAATACGGGAATGGGCTGTGATAATATACACTCGTGAGGTGAGGACATGGCAAAAAAATTGCTTAAAACAGTTCTTATAATTCTCGGCGTTATTCTTCTGGCAGCCGCCGCATTGATCCTCTGGCTGTCGGTCACCGAGTTCAAGCCCGGAGACGTTATGGACGTTAAGGTCGAGGCAAACTCCGAGATCAGCGGCGTTTCGCCGTTTTTGGACGAGGAGTTTTCGGTCATAAGCTGGAACATCGGCTATGCCGGTCTCGGCAAGGGATCGGACTTTTTCATGGACGGCGGCACGAATGTCGCTTCCGCCGATCAGGACACGGTCGCAGCGTCGCTTTTGGGCATATACAAAACGCTTTACTCGTCATCCGACCCGGCGACGATCTTCATGCTGCAGGAGGTCGATAAAAACTCCTCTCGTACCTACGGAAAGGACGAGGCCTACGCGCTTGGCATAAACAACAGCACTTACGCGCTCAACTATTCGTGCAAATTCGTCCCCTACCCCGTGCCGCCTATCGGCCGGGTAAACAGCGGACTTCTGACAACAACGGTGTATGATATTGACTCGGCCGAGCGCATATCGCTTCCCTGCCCGTTTAGCTGGCCGGTCAGCACCGCAAATCTCAAGCGCTGCCTGCTCGTAAGCTATCTGCCCATATCCGGAACAAACAGCAAGCTTGTTATCGTAAATCTCCATCTGGAGGCTTATGACGACGGCGAGGGCAAGATCGCGCAGACAAAGCAGCTGCGTGAGTTTATTCAGTCCGAGTACGAAAAGGGCAACTATGTTATAGCCGGCGGCGACTTCAATCAGATTTTCCCCAATGGGCTTGAGAAATACCCCAACACGCACAAGGATCTGTGGGAACCGGGCACGATAAGTGAGGATATCATGCCGGAGGGCTGGACGCTTGCGTACGATCTCGAAACGCCGAGCTGCCGCCTTCTCAACCAGCCTTATGACCCGTCGGACACCGAGAACACTCAGCACTATGTCATAGACGGCTTCATTCTGTCGCCGAATGTTGAGCTTGTTGCAGTAAACACAATCGACGAAGGCTTCACTTATTCCGACCACAACCCCGTTAAGCTTCAGGTGAAGCTCAGCAGTGAAAAATAATTATAATTCATGGACGGCACGCTGATCGGTGTGTCGTCCATACATTCCAAAAGGAGATCTTTTTATGACAAAAAAGCAGAAAGTTATTGCGATCATTGCCTTTGTGCTGATCATCGTTCTGATCGCGCTTATATGCGTCAGCCTTCAGAACAAAAAGGACGGCGGAACGCCCGACGACGCTCAGGCGAGCGCATCACCTTCCGAGAGTCTTGAGCCTACGCCGGAGCCTACCCCCACTCCCCTGCAGTTCACGACCGCACCCGAGGGCTATTTTAACGACGCGCTGTTTATCGGCGACTCGCGCATGGTGGGCATTCAGATGATGGAGACGATCGACGGAGCAACATTCTTTACGACCGTAGGTCTCAGCCTGACAGGCGCAATGAGCACAAGCGCAGATGTTTCCGGAGTCGGAACGACTACTCTTCCGGCGCTTCTGCAAAGCAGGCAGTTCGGCAAGGTATATGTCATGCTCGGCATAAACGATATCGGCGGCTCGGTCGAGGCGCTCAAGCAAACCTACAGCAATCTTATTGATAAGATCCGCGATCTTCAGCCGGACGCGATAATCTACATCATGTCCAACCTCCACGTTTCCGCAACGCAGGATTCGCGCGGCACTGCGGTGAACAACGCGAATCTCAATAATCTCAATGATTACACCAAGACCCTCGCCGACGGCGAGACGATCTTCTATCTTGAGTGCAACGATCTGTTCGACGACGCAAACGGCACGCTTTCCTCGGACATTACCTCTGACGGTATCCACCCCGACGGCAACGCCTATAGAAAGTGGGGCGAGTGGGTCAAGCAAAATGCAATAGTGAAGTAAATGTAACTCCTCCCGGCAACAGTCGGGAGGAGTATTTTTTATTTTTTCAATCACTTTCTTTGCGGTATTACACCAAATTAAAAGTGCTGTTTTTTAAGCTTATACTCACCATGCTTAAACTCTTGACAGTATTCTCAGGTCTGTAATAGGTCTGTAATAGCGCGTATTTTTGCCCGATTTTAAGCGTTTTTTGGCAATTCAAGCATCAAGCGAATTATGACAATTATAATAAAAAAGTACCGATTTAAGCTAAATCAGCTAAAAATCAGTACTTTTTCAAATAATTATTGGTCCGAGTGACTGGAGTTGAACCAGCGGCCTCTTGAACCCCATTCCGTTTTCGGAGGTCTAATTTTTGTAGAGTTATCAAGCAAAATTTTTTCACATTAAATAATGTAGGCACTGCGAAAAAAATCAAAACCGCTGCCTGCAAACGATAGTTTTATATCCCGCATTTTTGGACGCATTTTGGACGCATTTGGGGCCGGACTGTTAACAAAACGATTCAGCCGCCGCTTATTATCTTTTGCAATCGCCCGTTGTTCACGCCGCTTTCATACTGGTATTTTGCGAGCAAAATGAAAGCAGGAGCATATCTGATGATATGCTCCTGCAAATTTGATTTTAATTGCTAATTGCCGTCCGCGGGTTCGTCGGGGATAAAGTCCAAGATATAACCTGAATTTTCTGAGTACCAAATTGTACCTCGGCCGCCGTCTTTGGGCAAATCAATAAGCTCTTCTCCCTTTTTCGGATAGCCTAGATCAATTTCTACCTCATCGTCTGTTATCACAACTATCCATACAGACCGGCTGCCAAGCTTTTGGGGATATCTTTCAATTGTATATTCTCCATGAGCTGATAAATAATGCTCACCGGCAATGTCCTTTATTATCGGTATAGATATCACCGCGAATTTTATTAAGAAGAATATCAGGACACATATCATCAGCGTACTCATGTCTTGAAACGCCTTGTTCGTACTCTTTGTCAGTTTTACTTTTAAGCCAAGATACAGCACTTCAGGCGCCAAGCAGAATGGAGCAATTATTGCAATGATCTTCAAATCGAACAGCACTGTACCCCATAGCAAATCCGTATATGCTGAAAAGTCCATACAGAAAGCCTCCTGTTCTCATCAGTCAAATATTCTTGTCACAATACTAAATATATTGCCAAAATATTTGCCGAATGATTTAAGTGCGCCACCAGCCTTAGAAGCTGCATTTTTAACTGCATTTTTGCTGGCCTTTGAAGAGTGCTTCGTCATATTTGACGCAGTTTTATTAATCTTATCTGCAATTTTTGCCGATCCCTTCTCTCCTAACTTTGACATACCACTCCCAGCAGCACTCTCCAATATTTCGCTATTCGGATTAGTTTTTGCATACTGGTTTGGATAAACAAGCATGTCAACAGTTTCTTGAATATAAGACGTGAGAATTATTTCCGAAAATGCTCTCATAACACCGCCACCCGGGAGCAAAGACATTGCACCGCCAACAGCCGATGACACATATGTACCAACGGAGCTGAAGCATGCGTTCAGCGGCTGATTGTTCGCCGGGTCTGCAATGATAGTAATGAATATCCTTAATTGAAAACAGCTGTGTATAGTCTGCGTTTTCATAGGGCTCCTCAATAAGCGCACGATTAACAGTCAAATGGTGATCTTTAATTTTTAATATACACCGTACACGCTCTCCTGTCAATTAAAAGGAAAGCAGGAGCATATCGGGCGATATGCTCCTGCGAATTTGATTTTTAGTTGTAAAGCGTTCTATCAGTCTACTTGTTTATCTAAATATTATTTATGACGCGTGTATTTTGATTGCCTATTGATATCAAAATGTAAAAAGAGGAAAAGCATTATCAACGTATTAATCCCACTTATAACTCTCCATACTAATATCATTTTGTATTCTTCACACATTTCGCCAATGCACAAAAGCGCTAAAAACGCGACCACAAAATATATAGCAACGCCTTTTTTTAAACACATGTAGTTACTGTATGCTCGTTTATACTCGGTCGTCACGTATTTTCCTATATACTTTTGGTTTATTCTTTGTGGCAGTGAATACTCGCTTTTTATATCAATGGACTTATTAAATGCTTTGCCGTATTTGCCTGCAATGCTGGCTATAAATATGTCATTAATCAACCATTGAATCATAAGCAGACTGAGCACACATGAAATTAAGTAGTAAGGAAAATACTCAAAAAACACTTCGCTCATCGTGTGCTCCCCTTAAAGAGACTGAAGGCAGTCGTTTTCGCAAAAGATTTTGATAGCTCTGATAAAACAAATTTTCCCCCTTTACAATGAGCAGTTTTTTTATAGTGAGCGTATGCCTTTTTAACAGGATCCTTGTACTTGAAGATGCGCTTTAGCATTTGCTTGCCTGATTTTGTAATCGAATTAGCATTGCCGTAACTTGCACCCTTTCCGCCAATTAATCCGTTAGCTCCACCACTTATCGCGTTTTCTATTATTTCGTTTGCGCTACTTTGGCCGTTAACAATGCCCTTTGTAACTTCGATTGCTGCGTTGCCAATTATTTGACCAACCATGCCAACTCCACTCGCAGCTAATGCACCTGATGCGGCTCCAGAAAGGCCATCTGTCACCGCCATAAACAAAGAATAGTCCTTTCCAGCTTGCTTTGCCGACGCATAACCAGTTATTATACTAGTCACTGCTCCCATAGCAGAGCCAATTGCAATATGAATCCACTCGCCATTTGGATCTGAGCCATTCACCGGGTCATTTTCGCAGTATGCGAACATGTTGGTGCTCAGGAGGCCGGTCGCATCCGTCGATGCGTAGCTATCGGCATTTATGAAGCGGCCGATCTCAGGATCATAATAGCGCGACTGGAGATAGTAGAAGCCCGTCTCAGAGTCGTAATAATAACCGCGATAACGCAGAGGATTTATATCCGCAAGCGTTCCACTGCTGCTTATTATCTTGCCCCAGGGGTCGTAGGTATAACTTGCGACAACACTTCTGCTGCTGTTGACTATGCGGACAACATTGCCCTGCGCGTTGAGGACATAATAGTACAACGTATTATTGTACTTCATCGCCAGCGGCTGGTTATTCTCGTCGTAGACGAAGTCGATGGTCTTGCCGCCGCCCGTCTGCCGCGTCACGAGGCCGCTGAGGGTCGTGAAATCATACTTCGTCGAGCCCACGGTCTTGCTGCTGCGAACACCGGCCATATCGTAGGCATAGCTTATGTTCGTGCTGCCGACCTTGGCCGTTGCCAGTCTGCGTCCCTGCGTCCACGTGAACGTGCTGCCGTCGTAATACTTCGTCGGGTTGCCGCCCGAGTAGGTGATCGAGCCGCCGTTGTACGCCGTCAGCAGATCGCGCCACGCACTGTTGCCGTAGGTGTAATTGGTCGTCGTGCTTCCAACTTTTTTGCTCTGAATATTGCCTGCGGTGTCATAGGTGTAGGTATAACTCGTTCCGCCGACCGTCGCCGAGGTAAGCTGCCCCTGTTGGTCGTAGCCATAGGTTGCACGGGTCGTCGTTGAGCTGCCCGAATCGAGGATCTTGACCAAACGGCCGTTGCTGTCGTAGTGGCAATTATCGCCATAGATCAGGTTGCCCGACGAGTCCCTGTAATTTACGAAGTCCGGCAGCGAGGCTCTGTAGCCGCCATCCTTATTATAGCAGTAGTTATACGCCTTCGTCATGACGCTGCCGATGGCCTTGCTGCGCAGCTGGTTCGTGCCCTGATACGTGTAGGTCACGGGGATGCTCGAGTTCTGAACAGTCGCGTTCAGGCTTGAGAGCAGGCCGGTAGTCGTGCTGTAGGCGTACGACATGGTTGTCGTGCCCCCGGCGTTATACCAGCTCTGCTTCGTCAGGCGATTGGAAGTGTCATAGATATGCTCCGTGCGCTGCTCGAACTCACCGTCGTTATACTCGCTGCTGCGGATCAGGCGGCCGAGGCTGTCGTATTCGTAGTTATACTCTTCCCCCGCCGTCGAGGTCTGCTTTGCAAGCTGTCCCGAGGCATCGTAGGCATATTCATATGTGACGTTATTATACTGTTCTTTTGTCGTCCTGTCAAATTTGTCGTAGGAACACTGAACGGTCTGGTCATTACCAAACGTCATTTTCTGCAATCGCCCGTTGTTCACGCCGCTTTCGTACTGGTATTTTGCGAGCATGATCGCGCTCGACGGTGTGCTCGTCGCGGTGTTGTCCGCGCCGCTGACGCTTATCTGCGTCATGTTGCCGAAGGGGTCGTACGCGAAGTGGTAGCTCTGCCACGTGAACGCGCCCGTGCCGACGCGGCTTTTGCGTGCGAGCGCCGATAGCTGGCCGGTCGAAAGGAAAGCAGGAGCATATCATTCGATATACTCCTGCAAATTTGATTTTTTGCTATCTCTTTGCTAAAGCTTCTTCTTTGAACGCCAAAACACGCTCTGCTTCTTTCTCGCATTTAGATGTGGAAGAAACATAGAGAAAAATCACCCATGGTTCATCGTCAGGTACTGGTAATTTGTGTAGCACATTTATACTATTGTCATACAACACAAAATCTCCATCAGCGTCTTTATTTGATAAACATAGTACTCTGTTACGTATAAGTTGCTTATACCCCGGATAGTCATTTTCTAAGCGTATGTTAATGTAAACACCATTGCTCCACGGTATATAAATAGGTGAATCTTTCCCTGAAAACGTAACACTTATTCCATTACTATTAATAATTATCGTCGTCGAATACGCGGGATCGCGCAACACTAAATACGTACTTATTGCGTCAATTATTGCAAGAAGTATGAGGATTAATACTTCAGTCAACGAATACTGTGATGTCAACAAGCCATATGCCATCGCAATTGTGAAAGAGAATAGTAACGACAAATATGCCCAAGCTTTTCTTTTGTAGGGATTATAAATCATTGAATTACCGCATAGCTTTTCCATCTAACTATCTTCCTCCTGCATAGCGTATGCTACTCCTTGAAAATAGTTTTTCAATAGTAAAGCCAAACGTAAAAGAAAACGCTTGTTGTACTGTTCGAACAACTGCTGTAGCTATTTTTGCTTTAGTCCCACGAAGTAGATAAGTGGTGCCACTGTCTATTAATGTGTCTATTGATGTTTGTACCCCTATAGTGGCCGTCTTTCCAATGCTTTTATTCTTATCGTTCCTTTGGCTGAAAACTTCTGCCGCGGTAGAAACCACAACATTTTTCGCTATTTTAGCTGTAGCCTTCACTACTTTACTTGCAGTTTTTAAGAACCTGAATGGTATAGTACCACTTGTGACTGCTCCAACTGCACCTTGTACAGCAACATCTACCCAGTTTATGTCTCGCAACTTTGTACCAGCTGCTAATTGAGTTAGGACTTCCATTCCCGCGCCCAGCGCCGCGCCCACAACGATATTCCAAAATTCGCCGCTGGGGTCACTTCTGTTCACCGGGTCATTTTCGCAATATGCGAACATGTTGGTGCTCAGGAGGCCGGTTGCATCAGTTGATGCGTAGCTATCGGCGTTTATGAAGCGGCCGATGGCCGGGTCATAGTAGCGTGACTGGAGATAATAGAAGCCAGTCTCGCTGTCGTAGTAGTAGCCGCGGTAGCGCAGGGGATTTACATTCGCAAGTGTACCGCTGCTGCTCAGCAGCTTACCCCACAGGTCGTAGCTATAGCTTGCAACAACGTTTCGGCTGCCGTCAACGATCCGGACTACATCTCCCTGAGCGTTGAGAACATAGTAGTACACCTTGCCGTTGTACTTCATTGCCAGCGGCTGATTGCTCTCATCATAAACGAAGTCTATTGTTGCATTGCCGCCCGTCTGCCGCGTTACAAGTCCGCTGAGTGTCGTATACTTATATGTCGTGCTGCCTACGGTCTTGCTGCTGCGAACCCCTGCCATGTCGTAGGTGTAGCTGATGTTCGTATTGCCCACCTTTGCAGTTGCCAGCTTGCGGCCCTGCGTCCATGTAAACGTGCTGCCGTTGTAATATTTTGTCGGGTTTCCGCCGCTGTAGGTTATACTTTTCCCGTCATACGCCGTCAGCAGATCGCGCCATGCGCCGTTGCCGTAGGTATAATTGGTCGTCGTGCTTCCAACTTTTTTACTCTGAATATTGCCCGCGGTGTCATAAGTGTAGGTATAGCTCGTTCCGCCGACTTTAGCCGAGGTAAGCTGCCCCTGCTGGTCGTAGCCATAGATTGCGCGGGTAGTCGTTGAGCTGCCCGAATCGAGGATCTTGACCAAACGGCCGTTGCTGTCGTAGTGGCAATTATCGCCATAGATCAGGTTGCCCGACGAGTCCCTGTAATTTACGAAGTCCGGCAGCGAGGCTCTGTAGCCGCCATCCTTATTATAGCAGTAGTTATACGCCTTCGTCATGACGCTGCCGATGGCCTTGCTGCGCAGCTGGTTCGTGCCCTGATACGTGTAGGTCACGGGGATGCTCGAGTTCTGAACAGTCGCGTTCAGGCTTGAGAGCAGGCCGGTAGTCGTGCTGTAGGCGTACGACATGGTTGTCGTGCCCCCGGCGTTATACCAGCTCTGCTTCGTCAGGCGATTGGAAGTGTCATAGATATGCTCCGTGCGCTGCTCGAACTCACCGTCGTTATACTCGCTGCTGCGGATCAGGCGGCCGAGGCTGTCGTATTCGTAGTTATACTCTTCCCCCGCCGTCGAGGTCTGCTTTGCAAGCTGTCCCGAGGCATCGTAGGCATATTCATATGTGACGTTATTATACTGTTCTTTTGTCGTCCTGTCAAATTTGTCGTAGGAACACTGAACGGTCTGGTCATTACCAAACGTCATTTTCTGCAATCGCCCGTTGTTCACGCCGCTTTCGTACTGGTATTTTGCGAGCATGATCGCGCTCGACGGTGTGCTCGTCGCGGTGTTGTCCGCGCCGCTGACGCTTATCTGCGTCATGTTGCCGAAGGGGTCGTACGCGAAGTGGTAGCTCTGCCACGTGAACGCGCCCGTGCCGACGCGGCTTTTGCGTGCGAGCGCCGATAGCTGGCCGGTCGAGTAGTTATAGTGCTGCGCGGCGAGGCCGTTCATGCTCGTGATCGAAAGGCGCTCGTTCGTTAGATACGTGAAGCGCTGCTGCTTCAGGCTGCCCTCGGTAATGCCGCTGATGTGATGGCCGGTGTAATAGCTGCGGTCGTAGCTCGTCGTCGTGTTGTTCACGTCCGTTGACGAGGTCTTTTGGCCGTAGCTGTCATACGTCGCCGACGTTTTTTGCTTCTGTCCGCCGCCCGTGCTCACGCTCTGCGTAAGCAGACCTGCCGAGTTGTGCGTGTTCGTTGTCGTGACTCCCGCCGACGTTACGGTGTTCAGGTTATGCGTCGTCGGTGCGTAGGTAAAGCTCGAGGTCACGCCCGTGGACGCGGTGTATTTGGTCAGGATGCTCGTGCCGGACTGGTACTCGCAGTTCGTTTTTGCACCGCCCTCTTTAGCCGATACGGGGTTGCCCTTGTCGTCGTAGGTGTAGCTGCTGCACGGCTCCTTCGTCAGGCTGATGTTATCAAAATACGCTGTGCCGCCGTTGTTTTTGTAGATAAGGTAGACCTTCATCATTTTCACCGGCTTATCCTGCTTCGGAACAACGATGCCGCTTGCAAACTGCCAGTCCGTGTAGTCCTTGCTGAACGGGATGAAATGCCATTCCTCTCCGCTCACGCCGGTATAATACACTGCCGCGAGCATGCCGAAGTAGGGCTTTTCACCTTCGTACACAGTCGCCGTGCTGCCTACCGCCGTCGCTTTGCCCCAGCCCGATACGATGTATGTGCTAAAATGGAAATAATATCAATTATAACTCATACTCTAGTGGCATTATGGACAGCTCATCAAAAAGATCACACAAGCACTCGTCTAAGTTATCCCATTCGCGAATTATTTCAAATTCATTCTTATGGCAAGCATATATAGCTCCACTACTTGTGTCAATAAAAACATCCACTCTATCAAATTTTGGTGTTTCATCATATGCGGCGCATTTGAGCCATGTATTGGGAATTTTTTTATTACGTGCTAAATCTTCAATTCGCACATCGAATGGTTCTTCCATATCAGCGGGTCTGTTGAATGGCTTAGTACGTGGCACTCCATAAATTGTGAGTAAGCTTTCGGCAAAATAAGTATTTGCTGCTTTTGCTTTAATCCTTACAGAACACAAGTTTGCTCCATTGAATACTTGAAGAAATTCAGCATATTCGTGTGGAAATGGATTATTGTAGTTCTCAACAAGGTATTTGTCGATGTCATCTTTTTTCAGCCCCGGAAATAGCATATGTCTACATTTCGGCATATCGGACGGTTCTATTAGTATTGCTCCATTATCATGTTGAATAGACTTGCTTTTATAACTAGTCCTCAACTCCACTAGCTTATTTACAATTCTCATCTTGGTCCCCTCCAAACTCTATAGTCAAAATATCCGTGCGTTATATTTTTCCAGTTACCTCCGTGTGCTGCAAGATGCTCAGCGCGAGTTAAAAATTGTATATTCGTTGGATCGCTCGCTAGCTGCGGGTAGCCTTTCACACTTTTCATGTGGTGGCCTTGATATCCTTTAATCTTGCCTGTTGATAACAGTTCTGTTTTTTCAAGCGCAGTCCAATGTCTAGAAACACCATTACCTCCAGCTTTCACATCAAGCAATTCATTTTTCCAGGCTTGTCTAACCGCTTTTGCTCTATCCGACGCTTTAACTGCAATCCTAGTCGCATCTACCGTTCTATCTATTTGCTTGGATGCTTTCCTTATCGTATTTACTGCTCGTACTGTTTCTCCAACTCCGGTTACAAACGGAGCAAGATCTATTAGATCTCCTACCAAGCCAGCCCACGCTCATGGATCCGAGGGGTCAGCAACAACATCTGCAACGCTTGTACATAACGATACTATATCAAATACTGTATCAAAAAATTCGCCGCTTGGGTCACTTCTGTTCACCGGGTCATTTTCGCAGTATGCGAACATGTTTGTGCTCAGGAGGCCGGTTGCGTCGGTGGATGCGTAGCTATCGGCGTTTATGAAACGGCCGATCTCAGGATCATAATAGCGCGACTGGAGATAGTAGAAGCCCGTTTCGGCATCGTAGTAATAACCGCGATAGCGCAGAGGATTTATATCCGCGAGCGTTCCGCTGCTGCTTATTATCTTGCCCCAGGGATCGTAGGTATAACTTGCAACAACGCTAAGGAAGTCTAAGACATTGAGACTCAAGGTCGCAAACAGCACCAAACGCAAAGCAGCGGCTATGCTGCCTGAGGTAAAGGCACAATGGGAGGCTGAGCTTAACTCCAATGTAGTAAGCGACGATCCCACTTTCGCCGAAAGCGTCGAGCGTTGGTTAGAGGCTAAAAGCAAATCCGTAAAAGAAAATACTATGGTTGCCTATACCGGATATGCGAACAAGCATATAATTCCTATGCTTGGGCACATAAAGACTAAGGATATCCAGTACGCTCATTTACAGCGCTACATAGACGATCTCGCTGGTGATTTGAAGGTCAAGAGTCTCAAAAAGCATCTTGTCGTAATAAACGGAGCTTTGGATGATGCTGAACGCAGCGGCATCATATCCAGTAATCCCGCCAGGCTCGTTCAAATGCCGCGAGAGGCCGAAAAATTCGTAGGTAACACTCTTTAACGAGGAAGAAGCAAAAGAGGCTCTGAGCGCCGCGCAGGAAGAGGGTGAACCCATGTACGCAATCGTCATATTGGGCATGGTATATGGTCTACGCCGCTCTGAGATGTGTGGTCTCCGTTGGAAAGACATAGACTTTGAAAACGGATACATACACGTCTGCAACACCGTTGTAAAAGGCAAAAGCGGTCATATTGAAGAGGAATCCACGAAAACAGAAAAGAGTAACAGATATCTTCCTCTTATAGGCTTCACCATTCCTTACTTTCGTGATCTTCTACAGCAGCAGATTTCCAGCGGCAGCAAGTGCGATAAGGTCTGTCAGTTGTCTGACGGCTCGCCGGTTCTCCCTGATTATATTACGCATAAGTATAAGGAATTTCTTGCAGCTCACAGTCTGCCTGATATACGGGTGCATGATATGCGGCATACGGCAGCGAGTCTATTGGCCGCTCATGACGCAACGCCTCAGCAAGCACAGGAGTTTCTCGGTCACGAGAGCATATCTACTACATTGGACATCTACACGCACTGCCTTGACGAGAGCAAGCGCAAGACAGCTGACATAATGGACAAGATTTATTTATCCTGAGTTTTGGACGCATTTTTGGACGCATTTGCGACGCGCACTAATAGCCCGGCTGTATAATCAGGCTCAAATAGTTCTCAAAAAGCAAAAAAAGACCCGAAAATTTACACTTTCGAGCCTTATTTGTTTGGTCCGAGTGACTGGAGTTGAACCAGCGGCCTCTTGAACCCCATTCAAGCGCGCTACCATCTGCGCTACACCCGGATTTCCAACGCCCGATTATATTAACACATTTGTTCGACAATTGCAATACCTATTTTAAAATATTTATTAATTTCCTCAAAATTCGTGTGAAACGGCCGTTAACCACTCCCCTGCCGCGTGAGGCACACTGTGCAATTTTGTACATAAAATACGACTTAGCTATTGCTTAGAGGTTCTGTTTGGGCTATAATAGTTATGGTAACAAACCCAAAGAGGAATCAAGAGTAAGATTTAGGAGGAATTGAACATGAAATGCCCTCGCTGCGGACATGAAATGACCCTCGATACCCATCGCAAGTACGCGCTGAACATGTGCTACGAGTGCGGCTACATCGAAGGCAGACTCAACGACGGCCCCGGTGCCGGCGCAAGCAACTACGCTCGTCTGAGAGCGATGAACTTCAACGAAGCCGTCGCATTTATTTCCGGCGGTCTCGGTATCGAAGAAGCAAAGGTTGCCGACTGGCTCGACAATAAGGAATAAGTCAGACAATCAGACAGCACCCCGTACTCACGGTACGAGGTGCTGTTTTTTCATATTTAAGCGTCGGCTTTTGCGTCGGAGCTTTGCTTTGCCTGGCACTGCATGCCGGTGTTGTCGATGGTATAGTCGCCCGTCAGCAATATCTGCGACACGGGCACGATCTTATATCCGTCGGCTATGAGCCCCTCTATTATTCCCGGAAGCGCCTCGGGAGTATTCTCGGCGGCGTTATGGAAAAGGACTATGCTGCCGCTTTTCACGTTTTTCAGAACGCGGTCGGAGATATCGCTTGCCGATATTCCCTTCCAATCGAGGCTGTCAACATCCCACTGAATGGCGCTCATACCCATTGAATTTACGGTGCTAATGACTGTGTCGTTATACTCACCGTAGGGACAGCGGAACAGCGTGGGTTCTGTTCCGGTGATTTTCTTTATCTTTTCGTTGGATGCAGCAATGTTAGACTTTATCTCATCGGCCGAGAGCTGAGCAAAGTGCGCGTGGTCATCAGAGTGGCTCATGACCTCGTTGCCGGCATCGTGCAGAGCCTTAACAGACTCCGGGTACTTATCGACCCACTGGCCGACGACGAAAAACGTTGCGTTTATGTTGTACTTATTTAATATGTCTATCAGCTCCTGTGTATCCTCGTTGCCCCAGGCCGCGTCAAAGGACAGGGCAACCGTTTTATCGTCGCGCTGCACGCAGTAGATCGGAAGCTGTCTGTCGCTTGCGGCGACACCTACTACCGTTGGGCTGTTGGTAGTCCAGAATATCACCGCCGTGAGCACAACGAGGGCAACAGCCGACGCCGCAGCCTTTCGATTTTTTATTCTGCCTAATAATTTTTTCAAAAAAGATCCCTCCCGTAAAGGCTTTGTACATTACTATGCCTGTTCGGGAGGGTTTATGTCAGCAGAATACAAGCTGATACGTCACGCCGAATGCCTCGCGGATAAAGTAGTTTATCATGATCGGCACATAGGTCGTGCGCGCCGCGACAGAGCCTACGCTCACATCCAGCGACTGCGCCAGAAGCTTTGCGCGGTATATGTGATATTCGCTTGTGACAACCGCGCAGCTGTCGTTCGGATCATCTCCGCGCTGACGGATAATGTTGAAGCTGTATTCGAGGTTTTCAAGCGTCGAGGTCGCCTTATCCTCGGCGATTATGCGGCTTTTGTCTATGCCGTTATCCGTAAGCCACGCAGTCATTGCCGCAGCCTCGCTTACGTTTTCGTCGCTGCCCTGTCCGCCGCTGACAATGGCGATCGTCTGCGGATGAGCCTGCATGTAATCGCGCGCGGCGCTCATACGCTCAACGAGCGACAGCGACGGCGTATCGCCGTGCACGGCGGCACCGAGGACGATGATATAGTCATATTCCCTGTCTCCGTCGCCGGAGGCTGCGCCGACTATCGGCACCTCGATAACTATGAGATAGGCAAGCCCCAGCGCTGTGAGGATGCATACCGTGCGCTTTATCCATGCTTTTTTGCAAAAGCGCATTATCGCGATAAGCGCCGCGGCAAAAAACATTGCATAGGCAATGTATCCGACGCCGGTGAAGAAAAATCGCAGCACAAGGCCCAAAAGCACAAGCACGCCGGGAAGAATGAGCTTTTTATTCATCCGACAGCTCCTCCCACTTATCATACAGTTCAAGCAGCTGCGCATTTATCTCTTCCTTCTGCGCGCCAAGCTCCATGAGCTTCTGATAGTCGCTCGCGTTCTCCTGTTCGGCTTCTTCAAGCGCAGCCATCTGCTTTTCCAGAGCGGCTATATCGCGTTCGATCTTCGCTATGCGCTTTTCCTTATTGGGCGAGGACTTCTTCGCAGGCTTATCCGATTTTGTCGCCTTGGCCTCGGCCTTTGCCGTACGAGTGAAAACCTCCTGACGCTTGAGATATTCGCGCATCTGCTCATATGTTCCGCGGTAATCGAGCAGCTTTCCTCCGTCAAGGTACCATATGCGTGTTGCAAATTTTTCGATAAAATATCTGTCGTGCGAAACGAACAGCAGCGCCTCGGAATAATCCGAAACGGCATCCTCCATCCACTCGCGGCTTGCGATATCCAGATGGTTTGTGGGCTCGTCGAGGATGAGCAGGTTAATGTCGCTGCCCATGAGCATACAGAGCCTCAAACGGCTCTTCTCGCCGCCGGAAAGCGCTCCGACGGGCGTGAACACATCCTCGCCGCGAAAGCCGAAGGCAGCGAGTCTGTCGCGCGCCTCCTGCGGCTGACAGCGGCAGTCATACAGCATCGTATCGAGCAGCGAGCGCTCCTCATTTGAAAAATATATTATCTGCGGCAGGTATGCCGGGCGCACGGACGGGCCGAACTTTATGTATCCTTCATCCGGCGTTTCCTGCTGCATTATCATTTTTACAAGCGTGCTCTTGCCGGTTCCGTTATCGCCGATGAGCGCTATGCGCTCGCCGCCGGAAACGTTTAGCTCAAGCCCCTCAAATAGCTTTCTCTCACCGAATGCCTTGGATACGTTATGGCACACGAGCACCTCATCACCGTAGAAATCCGATGATGAGAATTTCGCCGAGAGCTTTTTAGCCTCGGTAGGCTTTGCAGTCTGCTCAAGCTTCGCTATGCGCTTTTCCATTGAAAATGCGCGCTTGTGCAGCTTATCATTACCCATGAACGCCCAAAGGTGCATCTGTTCGGCAGCTCGCGTGAGCTGCTCGATCTTGGCCTGATCCTTTTCGTACTTTCTGAGCTTTTCCTCAAAGCGCTTCTGCCGCTCGACGACATAGAAGCTGTATCCGCCGCTGTAAAACTCCGCTTTGCCGTCGCTTATCTCGATGCAGCGCTGGGTGATCTTGTCGATAAAATATCGGTCGTGGCTTATAAGCAGAACGGTTCCCTTGAAGTGCTGTAGATAATCCTCGAGCCATTCGGTTGCACGCAGATCGAGGTGGTTTGTCGGCTCGTCAAGCAGGAGTATGTCCGTTTTTTCGAGTATAAGGCGCGCAAGGTTGACCCTCGTCCGCTCTCCGCCGGAGAGCAGGTCAAAGGGCTGCTCGCGCATGCTCTGCGGAATATCAAGGCCGTTTGCAACGCGGTTGCGGTCGGTGTCCATATCATATCCGCCGAGACGCGAAAAATCGGCCGAGAGCCTGTCGTATTCCGCCAAAAGCTTATCCGACTGATCATGCTCCATTTCATGCGCAAGCTCATCAAGGCGTGCGCTAATGGCATAAAGCTCACGGTGAGCATCCTTAAGGACGTCCTCGGTCGTCCATCCGTCCGGGTAGACGGGTATCTGCGAAATAAGCCCGAGGCGCTTTCCGGAGGCTATGGCCACAGCACCCTCATCGTAATCTATCTCGCCGGTTAATATGCGGAAGAGCGTAGTCTTTCCGCAGCCGTTATGGCCGAGAATGCCGACGCGCTCACCCTCGGCAATGTCGAAGCTGAGCCCGTCAAGTATGTTTTTACCCAATTCAAAGGACTTTACAAGTCCGTTGACGGATATGTCTGTCATTACATTTCTCCTAAACTATTTTGCTATCGCCGCCTGAAGCACGGTGTTTATGACGCTGCCGGCAGCGCCAAGTCCGCTGCCGCCGTTTTCGACAAGGCATACAAAGGCGTAGGGATGCTCCTCATCGTTTAAAAAGCCGACGAACCAGCCGTGCGCGGCCTTGCCGTCGCCGACCTCGGCGGTGCCGGTCTTTGCAGAGATGTTAAGTCCCGGGAAGCGATTCTGGCCGTAATGATATACGACGTTGTAATTCATCATCGACGCTATCTTCTGCGCCGTATCGGCAGATACAAGCTGCGTTGTTTTGCTCGATTGGCCGAGCAGCGAAGGCTCGACGACGGTGCCGCCGTTTGCGTACGCTCCGGCAAGGCGCATCATTGCATAGGGGCAGACAAGGTCGTTATACTGGCCGATGCCCGACCATGCCATAGACGCGCTCATCGAGCCGTCCTTATCGTAATTGCCGGCCTGAGTTGATATACTGTCGAGCTTCAGCGACGTGGTTATGCCGAGCTTTTCGGCATATTCGGCAATGATATCCGGGCCAAGCTCAAGCGATATCTCCGCAAATGCGCAGTTACAGGAATTTGAAAGCGCCTGCTCGATGGTCTGCTGGCCGTGAACGCCGGTGCAGTTTATCTGCACGCCCTTTACGTCAACCGAGCCTGCACAGTTGAAGGTGCGGTGGTAGATATCGTCGATATTTTCAAGCGCCGCGTTGAGCGTTACGAGCTTGAATATGGAGCCTGGGGTAAACGATGCGCTCAGGCAGCGGTTAATATACGCGCCGTCCGGCAGCGTTTCCGGCGGATTGAGCGGATCTATAGACGGCGAGGATACCATGCAGAGCACTTCGCCTGTTTTGTAGTTATAAACCATCACGGCTCCCTTGCGGCCGTTTAACGCTTCATAGGCCTTGAGGTTTAAGTCCGCGTCGATGGTGAGCTGGAGGTTTACATCGTCCTGCTCCTCGATGCCGGTTATAAGACTGAAGCCGGAGAGCTTGCTTTTAAACGAGCTGAGCGCGCCGGTGCCGACGTTTCCGGTATAGTCGCCTGTAACATGGTAGCAGGCAATGCGAGTGTTTGCGTTTTCGGCATAGCTTTTTTCGCCGCCACCCATTTTTGCAAGCAGTGTTCCGTTGCGGTCAGTGAGCGTATATTCGCTTCCGGAGGTGGACTGATCGAAGTACAGCGCCCACATTTCCCCGTCCTTTATATATCTTCCGACATAAACACCAAGGCCGATAATGATAAGAAACGCCATGAGTATTGCCGAAAATGCACGAAGAGATACTTTTTTCATGCCGTCTCCTCCCTTTCTTCGGCGCTTTCACGCTGTTTTTTGGTTTTTGCCTCGGGTGGGCGCACGACAAAGCTTGCGCCCTTGCGCGTGTCGCCTGCTTTGATAAACGCAAGCAGCATCCAGCACGCGAGCACCGACGTGCCGCCGCGCGACACGAACGGGAACGTTACGCCCGTAAACGGCAGTATATCCACAGAACCGAACACGTTGAGCGCGACCTGAACCATAAACATGCTCGCCGTTGCGCACGCAGCTATCGAATAGTAGGCGCTGCGGCCGTGGCCCGAATTGCGCACGGCAAAAAAGGCAAGCGCCAGAATCGCAAGCACTGCACAAATGGCAATGATAAGCCCCAGTTCCTCGCACATGACGCCGAACACGGTGTCCGTATTGCCGGCAAAGGTGTTTTTAAGCCAGCCGTTTCCGGCTCCCTTGCCGAAAAGGCCGCCCGATGCACCGGCGGAAAGGGCGTGCGTCTGCTGATAGCCGCCGTCCCAGATGTTCTCAGCGTCCCATATGTGTCCCCAGGTTGCAAATCTGCGCGCAACGTGGTCTTTCATCTTGAGCATAAGGAAGCCTGCCATACCCGCTCCCGTTATTGCGAGCGCTACCGTTGCTATAGAGCCTGAGCGCATGAAGGATATGACAAGGAAGGTTACAAAGAATATAAGCGCCGTGCCGAAATCGCTGCTGAAGGCAAGGCATATGACGCACAAAGCGGAAAACACTATGAACAGGATAAGGTTTTTGGTGCTGAACAGCCTATCCAGCGTCGCGGCACCGACGTAGATAAACGCGACCTTTACAAACTCCGAGGGCTGGATCGACATGCTGCCTATGAATATCCAGTTCTTTGCGCCATACTGCTCCCTGCCGATAACGAGCACCGCACCGAGGATGAGGACCGACAGTATCGCGAGCGGCAGGCGCATGGTCTTTGTCCTGTCAAGATCGCGAAGCCACCAGCCGAGGACAAAAAACGCAACGACGCCTGCAAAGACTATTATCATCTGCCTGAACATCTCGTCCGGCACTGACGAGGCTATGACCGAAAGGCCGATCGACGAGAGGAAAAACGCAAGCGTTTCGACCTCAAATCCCGTTCGACGTATGCTGCGCATGGCAAAATAGCAGAACCACTCGAGCAGAACGAGCAGCACAAAGCCGAGCATTATGCCGGCAAGATACTCGCTCTCGGCCGTGCACAGGTGCTCAAGCAGGAGTATTGCCTGGAAGATCGTCAGGAAAAACAGCGTTACCGCCGGGTGGACGCGCTTCCAGCTCTGCGTTCTGCGCGCCTCGATCGCGTCGCGCTGCTTTTCGCTGATATCGCGGAAGCGAACGCTGTTTCCGGCAAGGTTCAAAACATCACCGTCGCGAACAACGGTGCCTGTTGCCTGCACCTTTTCGCCGTTGACCCAAACTCCGCCCTTGGAGAAGATATCGAAAATGCGCCATACTCCCTTGGGGCTTCGGATGAGTACCGCGTGCACACGGCTGACCGATGCATACGGCAGGCAGATATCCGCCGATTTTGAACGGCCGATGAGATTTTCCCAATGGTTTATAAGCGCAACGCCGTCATCTTTATGGATATATCCCCATATCTCGGTCTGCGTTTTGTTGCCGAGCATGCTGCGCATGCACCGTATCAAAACAATTATCGCAAACAGCGGCAGTATATATGAAGCTATAGTGACCAATGTGTCAGGCAATAAATTCACCTCATTTTGAAGCAAAGTAGTATTTAGTAATAATATCATAAATGTACCGCATTGACAAGCAAGCCGGATTTATTTACAATAGGTTCATGAATATTAAAAGCACGAAAACATGGATCATTATTTTTGCCGCGGTGCTTATTATATGCACTGCCGCTTTCCTGCTGCTGAAGCATTCCGGCATTCAGGGCACGACTGCCGTAATCCGGGTAAACGGCGAGGTTTACGAAAAAATCGACTTAAATGCGGTTGCTGTTGCATATGACATGGAAATCCGCACCGAGTTCGGGTATAATAAATTACACATAGAGCACGATGGGATAAGCGTCATAGATGCCGATTGCCGCGACCATATTTGCATGTCGCAGGGCAAGGTCAGTAAAGCCGGAGTCCCGATAGTATGTCTGCCCCACAAGCTTACCGTTGAGATCGAAGGGGGCGACATAGATGCCTAAAACGAGAAAGCTTGCGCTCATGGCCATGTTCACCGCCGCCTCGCTGATCGTGTTTGTCATCGAAGCACAGATACCGGCCCCGATCCCGGTTCCCGGCGTCAAGCTCGGGCTTGCCAATATTGTCACGCTTATAGCGATGGTCATGCTCGGCCGGCGCGAAGCAGGACTTATACTTCTCGTGCGCATCGCCATGGGCAGCATGTTCACAGGCGGCGTTTCGGCGTTTATATTCAGCATTGCCGGCGGAGCGCTGGCTTATGCCGTCATGTGCCTTACGCTCAAGCCGTTTTCGGGGAAGCTGTTGTGGGTAGTCAGCGTTCTCGGCGCTATTGCGCATAACCTTGGGCAGCTCATCGCCGCAATTATCATAACGAAAACGAGCTCGCTTATGCTGTATGCACCGGTGCTTCTTGCCTCGGCGGTTGTAACGGGTGCGTTCACCGGCCTTGCCGCAATGTATCTCACTCAACGGCTGGACAAAAGAGTCGGTTAGTGTTAGTATGGTGTTAGATAACAATATTTGATATTAGGAGTATTTCAAAATGAGCGAATGTACACACGATTGTTCGACCTGTCAGGAAAACTGCGGCGAACGCCAGGAGCAGGATCTGAGCGCAAAGCTCAACCCGGCAGCAAGCGTTAAAAGGGTCATTGCCGTTGTCAGCGGCAAGGGCGGCGTTGGCAAGAGCCTTGTCACAGGGCTGCTTGCAAGCAAGATGCAGAGCCGCGGATATCAGGCCGCCGTGCTTGACGCGGATATCACCGGTCCCTCCATCCCTAAGTCATTTGGCATCCACGAGCATGCGCGCGGCACCGAGGATATGCTCATCCCCTGCTATTCAAACAAGGGCACGCAGATCATGTCAGTTAACCTTATTCTCGACAACGAGACCGACCCCGTCGTTTGGCGCGGTCCCGTCATTGCAGGCGTTGTTACTCAGTTCTGGAGCGACGTGCTGTGGGACGATGTTGACTACATGTTTGTCGATATGCCTCCCGGAACCGGCGACGTTCCTCTGACGGTTTTCCAGTCGCTGCCCATTGACGGCATCGTTATCGTCACATCACCCCAGGAGCTTGTTTCCATGATTGTTGCAAAGGCTGTCAACATGGCAAAGCTCATGAACATCCCCGTGCTCGGCATAGTAGAGAACATGAGCTATTTCAAGTGCCCCGACTGCGGCAAAGAGCACGAGATATTCGGTTCAAGCAAGGTCGAGCAGGTCGCAAAGGAATACGGCATCGAGCACACCGCGCGCCTTCCCATCGACCCCGTCATCGCAACCATGGTCGATGCCGGAGAAATAGAAAGCATAGACGCCGACGCTCTCAACGAGCTGGCCGACTTTATTGAAAAAGGAGAAAACGCATGATAATTGCAGTATCTTACAAGGACAATGAAATTTTCGAGCACTTCGGCCATGCCGAAATGTTCGCCATCTACAAGACCAATGACGACAACACCGAGATCCTCTCCAAGGAGATCGTCGAAGTCAAGGAAACCGGACATCAGGCAGTCGCCGATCTTATGGACAGTCTGAATGTTGACGCCGTTATCGTCGGCAACATCGGCGTTCACGCAAGGGCGGCTCTTGCCGCATACGGCATTGTTGCGTTTGCAGGCTTCTGCGGCAACTCCGACGATGCCGCAGAGCTTCTCATGCACGGTCAGCTCCCCTTCCTTTCCGACGAGGGCGGCTGCGGCGGCGGTTGCTCCGGCTGCTCGGGCGGTTGCGGCGATCACGACCATGACGACGGTGACTGTGGCTGCGGCGGCGGCTGTGGATGCCACTGATAACAGGATACAAAAAACTCCGAACGAAAGGCCGGCTGACACAAGAAAACACACGCCAAAAAAGACGGAGCAAGCACGAATGTCTTCGTTGCGACGGCTTGGTATACACAAAGTATGCCTGCGCCGCCGCGCCTTGACCTCGCACTTGCTCCGTCATTTTTGGTGCTTTGCAGTTTTGAAGCTGAGATTTTTTGTTCCTGCAAGGACAAAGCCCGAGAGCATACTGTCGTATTCTCAAGGCTTTGGACGCCGCAGGGGCGAAAAAGATCGTTTCAAAACAGTATGTTGTCTTGTGTCAGCCGGCCTAAATCGTTCGGAGTTTTTTCTTATTTTCAGGCTTCTATCTTCCAGCCGTCACTTTCGGTCTGGAGCTTCAGCATATGCGCAAAAGCGCCGTTTTTCTTATAAAGCTCCTCGGGCGAGCCCTGCTCGGAAACAAGTCCGTCTTTCAAAACAACGATCTTATCCGCGCCGGAGACTGTGCGCATGCGGTGGGCGATGATAAGCACCGTTTTGTCCTTTATAAGGCGAGAGAGAGCGGTTTGGATTGCCGTTTCGTTTTCAACGTCGAGGCTCGCCGTTGCCTCGTCGAGCAGTATTATCGGCGCATCCTTGAGGAAAGCGCGCGCAATGGATATACGCTGGCGCTCGCCGCCGGACAGCTCGCAGCCGTTCTCGCCGATATTGGAGTTCCACTTATCCGGCAGCTTTTCGACAAATTCGGCAACGTTTGCAAGACGCGCTGCCGCCATGACATCCTCGTCGCTTGCGTCCTTTTTGCCGATGCGGATATTCTCCATAACCGTGTTATCAAACAGCGTTACATCCTGAAACACAATGGAATACAGGCTCATGAGCGTTTCGGGGTCTATCTTTGAAACATCCATTCCGCCGACCTTTATACTGCCGCGATCGACATCCCAGAAGCGTGCCGCAAGGCGCGAAACTGTGGTCTTGCCGCCGCCGGACGGGCCGACAAGCGCCGTGACCTCGCCCTGCTTTGCGGTAAACGACACATCGCGCAGCACGGTCTCGCCGCCGTCATAGGCAAAGCCGACGTGATCGAAAACGATATCGCAGCCGTCGTTTGTGAGCTTATCCTCACCCTCCTGAACGGGGTGGTCAAGGATTTCGTTCATGCGCTTGATATTCGTGCTCGTTGAAATAATTGCGGCAAGGTTTTGCAGCGAGCCTTCAAGCGGATCATAAAGGCGCGAAACCACGAGCAGGAACATGAAAAACGTTATGATATCAAGCTCGCCGGCAATGAGAAGATACGAGCCGACAAGCGCCGTTGTGGCTATGCCGAGGCGCAGCACAAGGCTTGCAGTAACGACAAACACCGCCGTTCCAAGTTCGGACTTTGTAAGGCGACTTTCAAATGCGCGCAGCTTTTTGTTAAGGCCGGCAAGATAGCGCTTTTCGGCGTTGTTCGCGCGCAGATCGGGCATGGACTCCATGCACTCCTGAATTCCGTCCTCGCAGCTGAGCCTTGCGGCCATTGACTTTGCCGAAAGCTTTTTCTGCACCCCGGCAGCAAGGCCGACTATGCAGAACGCAAGCGGCAGCACCCACACGGACGCAAGCGCCATGCGCCAGTTGAATATGAACAGCGAAAGCGCAATAAGCGTTGTTGATATTATCGCGCCGATAAGTGGGCAGATATGATGCGACTGGCTCGTTTCGAGCACCGCGCAGTCGTTCATGATAGCCGAGGTGAGGTCTGCAAGATCCTTCTTCCCGAAAAACGAAAGCGGTATCCTGCGCAGCTTTTCGGCAAGGCTTATTCTGCGCACACCGGTTTCGATATAGGTTGCGAGGAATGTGCTGTTATACTGAAGATATGTACACACGAGGATCACTGCGGCGCAGATCACCGTGCCGACGGCGTAAAACGGGATGCGCGAGGCAGTGAGCGCGCCGCCGAGCATATCCGACACAAGGCAATACAGCATGTATACCGGCAGCATGAATGATATGTTTTGCAGCGCGCACAGCAGGCTGCCCTTTATCGTGTCCACAGCGCCCTTACGCGAGAGTGCAAAGCGCCTCTGAAGTTTTTCTACCATGTCTTACGCCTCCTTTGCAACTTTCCACTGCACCGACTTCTGATAATCGTTCCACATATCGGCAAACAGGCCGTTTTGCGCCTTCAGCTCGTCAAACCCTCCGTCCTCGACCACTTTGCCGTCGCGCAGGACGAAGATGCGGTCGGCATTTGCGACGGTTGACAGGCGGTGGGCTATCATAATGACAGTCTTGCCGCGCGCAAGCTCGCCGAGCGCCTGCTGCACTTTGACCTCATTATCTGGGTCTGCAAAGGCGGTTGCCTCGTCAAGGATGAGCACCGGCGCATTTTTGAGCATTGCGCGCGCAATGGCAATGCGCTGCATCTCGCCGCCGGAGAGATAAATTCCCTCGCTTCCGATGACTGTATTTACGCCCTGCGGAAATTTTTCGATTATATCCGTACACTGCGCGGCCTTAAGCGCCGCCATGACCTCGGCTTCGCTCGCCGCCGGGTTGCTGAGGCGGACATTGTCAAGTATGCTTCCCTTTATGAGTCTGCTGTTCTGGAAAACGAATGATACCGTGTTCATTAGCTCATCTTTGGGGATCTGCTTAACGTCAGCTCCGCCAATTCTGACACTGCCCGACTGCGGATCGAAAAATCGGGCGATGATGCTTGCAAGGGTCGATTTGCCGCCGCCTGACGGGCCGACGAACGCAACGGTCTGCCCCTCGGCAATTTTCAGCGAGACATTGTCCACGGCATTTTTGCTTCCGTCATAGGAAAAGCTCACGTTTTCAAGCTCAACCGAACCGTCCGCCGGATGCTGCACATTCTTCGATGTGCTAAGCTCAGAGAGATCGAGAACACTGTCAACGCGGTCGATCGCGTCGGCAACGATCATGTTGTTCTCGCTCATATACATAAGGCTTGTCATCGTAAGCGTTATAACGGGCGTTATGATGATATAAAACAGCACGTCAAGCAGCAGCTCCGGAGTTACCGTGCCGTGCGAGAACCAGAACGCCCCGACGATAAGGAATGCGAAAACGCTGTTTATCGCCAGCGTATACAGCATCATCGGCCCACGCAGATCGAGCGTATACGACGTCGTCCACTTTTCATAATTATCGATAGTTCCCTTGAATTTTTTAAACGAGAACACAGTCTGGCCGAAGGTTTTCACGACCGGGATGCCGCGGACATACTCAACAGCCTCGTTTGACATATCCGCCAGCGCATTCTGATACTCGGTCATCTTGCGCTGCATGTTCTTGCCCGTCATGCCGCTCATGCAGATAAATGCAAGCAGCACCGGCGCAAGGCTCAAAAATCCGAGACGCCAGTCGAACACGGCAAGCAGTGCGAGCATGCCGACGATGTTTGCTATCGCCTTGGCCTTATCCGGCAGCTGATGGGCAAGGTATGTCTCGGTTGCGCCGGTCGTTTCGGATATGGTGCGGCGCAGCTTGCCGCTTCCGAACTGCTCGATAACGCCGAGCGGAAGCTTCGTGATATGCTCGGTCATTTCTATGCGCATATTCGTTGCTATGCGGAACGCCGCCATGTGCGAGCACATAAACCCGGTTATATACACCAAAACGGCAGCTACGGCAAAAAGCACGGCCATCCAGCCGTAATGCGTTATGTTAACCGCTTCACCGAAATTCGGTGCAACCTCTATCACTTCCTTAAGTATTCGCCATATGTACCAGAACGGCACGAGCGCTATGAGCGCACTCACGGCGGCAAAGAACCACGAAAGATACGAAAGTATCTTCCTGTTGCCGGCATAGCTCAGCAGCCGGCCGAGATTGGATTGTTTCTTCAAATGGACTGCCTCCCTGTTCAAAATTTAGCTCCGGAAAGCAATGCTTTCCGATATTAATTTGTCTTGAGTTAGCCTTCGCTAACTCAAGGTCAAAAAATTAAACATTTTACTGACCCATAATTTTCAGCCAGCCTGCCGTGTAAAATTCGGCAAGCTCATCAAGATATCTGCCTGCATCGGCCTGCGGCATATTGTGGACTATCATCTCGAAAACGGCATTCATCATACCGGTCACGAGTATGTGCTCAAGGTGCTCGTCGATATGCGGCACGGTGTTTCCGAGCTGCCGGAGCACTTCATAGTAATTGTGCGTACCCTCGACCTCAAGCTCAACAAGCTCGTCGATCATGCCCGAATACTTAGTCCCCTCCGAGCGGCGGAGAATGAGAAACAGCGCGTCGTGATGGTCGAAGGAATACTCAAGCATTTTCACCATGCACGCATGCCCGGCCTTGCCCATATGCTCGGGCTTCTGTTCTATAGGAAGCTGCTCAAATTCGGTGAGAGCATCCCTATATGCGCCGATTATATATCGATACTCCTCGTCCACAAGCGCGGCAAAAAGCTCCTGCTTGCCGGCATAATAGCCGTAGAACGCGCCGGTCGTGACCCCGGCAGCTTTAACTATGCTGCGAAGAGAGGATGAGCGATAGCCCTTTTCCATAAACTCGGCCTTTGCCGCACTGTGTATGCGCTCAAGCGTCGATATATCGTCAACGGACATTATGCTCTCTCCTTTCATCAGCGTGTCAAAAAAGTCTGTGACTTTTTTGCACGCTTCAAAAACGCCACATTTTTTGTGAAAACAAGTTTTCACGAAAAATCTCGCTACGCTCGTCAAAAAGCCTGATAAATCAGACGTTTTTGATGGCTATAATCTAATCACGAGTGGGGCCTTTGTCCCCTCGAGCTCCCCTGCTGCTCTATTTTCTCTCATTTGCAGCATAGTATTTTGGTAGTTTGTTTAATATAGCAGTGTTATATAACGGTGTTATATTAATATCCTTTTCCTATTTTGTCAATAGGAAAATGCCCTATAAGCAAAAAAATCTCCCGGCCAAAGGCCGGGAGAGAGATTTGATTTACATTATTACGGGGACCTTGAGGACAAACTGGTTGCAGTAGCGCGAGAGTATCGCGGCTATCTGGGCGCGGGTCGCAGTTCCCTGCGGAGTGAGCGTTGTGCTGGTGGTTCCCGTTATTATTCCTGCGCCGATCGCCCACTGGAAGGGCTGCGTCATGCCTTTGGATATCTTCAGCACATCGGAGTAGCCGAGGATATTGGTCGTGTCGTACTTGGACACATCGTCACCGGCATAGTTCTTGGCATAGCGGAACAGCATAGTTACAAGCTGCTCGCGCGTAAGCTTTCCGTTCGGAACGAAGCTCGTTTCGGAAAATCCGTTAATTATGCCGTTTGCAACGCCCCAGCGGACGGCCTCGTAATAATAATTGCTCTTGCTGATATCCGTGAACTTGCATCCGTCGCCGGGTACAACCGGGCTGCCGGACATGCGCCACAAAACGGTTATAAACTGCGACCTGACGGTTGGGTCATCGGGAGAGAACGTTGTTGCCGTCGTGCCCTGCATAAGCCCCATGGTGTACGCAAAGCGGATATTGTTATAGCACCAGTCGCTTGGCTTAACGTCGGTAAAGCGGTTTACATAACTATTGTAGTCCGTGTTTGTGTATCTGGCAAACATGGCCGTTATGCTGTGATCCTCACCGACGCTTATGAACTGATATTCGCCGTTATCGTCAAGAGTCGCGCTCACGCCGTCAACGAGGACATTTTTGATGTAGTACCCCTCGGAGGCTTCGACCTTGAATTTGAGGGTTTCGCCGCGCGCGACATTCATTGTTTCGGGGCTTATCTTTCCGCCCTCGGCCTGAATGACATAGATCTTGAACTCATACACAAGCTCGCCGTCATCGGTGTAGCTGTCGTCGCCGGGATAGGGATCGAGCCTGTCGCCGATCGCCCAGCTTGCGGTGAATGTGGTCGCCGTCGAAACCTCAACGCTGCTTCCGGCAGCATACAGCTCATCGTTAGCAGACCAGCCGCGCAGATGATATCCTTCGTAGTAGATAAACGGCAGAGTCACGGTTCCGCTCTTGTCTTCAAGAACGCCGACTATGCGGCTTCCCTTGTTGCGGTCAAGCGTCGCGTTGCCGATCTTTATGGTGCCGTAGTCATATATCTCCGCTCCACCGGTCGTGCGTATGCGGGCGTTGCGCTCGACATTAAGCGTGGCCCTTTCCTTGATCGCAAGCTTGCTGCCGCCGGGTATCTTATGAGGATTGCCGGAATCGAGAGCCGCGTTTACGATAAACTCGCCGCTGTAGAAGGTAAGATCGTATGCAGTGGGATCCTCTGTCGCGACGGTCTGGATGGTCAGGCTTTCCTTTGAGTAGAACGCGCTGTTGCACGAATCATCGGCCTTCGGCTGCGAGTAAATGAACTTATCCCCATTGAGGTTTATAAGTCCGCCCCTTTTTATTATGAACGTGCCGAGGAGCTGGTTCATGCTCTTTACGGAGACATTGGACATAATTATGAGCGAAAAGTCGGCGGTGTTGAGCGTAACATCATCGTCAAAGACTATATCCTCGCGGTTTTTTAGCTGAGCGTTTATAAGCAGCGTCACGACGCCGCCGCCCTCGGCAGCGTTTGCGTCCTTGAGAGCCGCCAAAACAGAGAAATACTTTTTATCCTTGAATTCGGCCTGATACTGCTTGTAGTCATGATCACCCTTTGTGTCGGACGCGGAGATGAGCACCGGGAAGCCGGTGACGCCCTGGAGGTAATACTCCTCGGAGTCGCCTATGCCCCAGTAGCAGTAGTTAGTCTCGGGATGGGCATCGACATACATTTTAAGCGCCGAGGACACGTTCTTGGTGCGCGTTCCCTCAACAGTCACATACTCTGCGAGTATGCATGCAGCGCCGGTTCCGTTGAAGCTCTGCACCGTGGGATACAAAACGCCCTTATCCGAAGGATAGCCCTGCTGGCAGGTACCGTAGAGATAATAGCAGTATTTGAGCACCGTACCGACCGGAGCGCCGGCAATTGCGCCGTAGGTCGATGCGCCGTTTACTGCGCCGTAGCTTGTGCAGTTAATGACGGTGCCCATATTGCCGCCGCCGATAATGCCGCCGGAGTTTGCCGCGCCTGCAACATTGCAGCTCGACCAGCAGTTTGCTATCGTGCCGAAATTGAAATCTGCGCATATGGCCGCGGAGTTTACACCCTTGGACGTTACCGAGCCGCTGATGCCGAGGTTTTTAACTACGGCGCTGTTGCCCGTCACCTGGCCGAAGAAGCCCTGATCGTCGGCCGTGCTGTTTATGTACAGATACTTGAGCGTATAGCCCTGACCGTCGAATATTCCCTTGAACGGATCCTTCACGGTGCCAACAGGTGTCCACGAGGTTCCGCTTGCGGCCGAGTAGCTTACGGACATATCGATATCATGCGTCATGAAGAAGATTATGTCCTTGGTCTTGTAGCCTTCGTTGACATATTTTCTGAACGCAACGAGATCGTCCATATTGCTTATGCTGTAGCAGCCGCCCTCGACGCCGTCGGAGCGTGTGCTGTACAGTGCGCGCATGGTGTTTGTCGCCTCATAGTCGCCGCAGTAGCCGTCATCCGCGCCGGTGCCGCTCAGCTTGGGGTTGACGAGAACCGGGAAATAGCCGTTTGCGCCGGGGATCTCGTTTATGGACGAGGCAGTGTGCCACGAGCAGTAAAGCTCACTATCCTGCTTATAGACCCAGGCGTTGAGCGCTTCGAGCATATCATCGCCGGTGTAGCTGTCGATGGTGACGGCCTTCTTGAGGGTGCATTTCTGCGTTCCGTCAACATCGTACTTGAAGTACATGCAGTCGTTAAAGACGCTGTCCTTATCGGTCTTATTGTAGAAATCGTCGATAAGGCCGTAGAGATAGTAGCAGTTATTGAAGGTCGAGCCGTTTGACCGTCCGACAAAGCCGGACTTCTCGCCCTCGTCGCTGGTGGTGTACAGCGGTCCGTAGGCCGCGCAGTTATTTATGGTAGAATTGTGCGCATAGCCGACTATGCCGCCGACCTCGGTGGAGGCCTGAATGATAACGGACGACCAGCAGTTTTCGATAGTGCAGTCGTTTGCTCTGCCGACTATGCCGCCGACCTCGTCATCGGCAAGCATCTCGCCGGCAACGCCGACGTTTCTTATGGTGCTGCCCCAGCACTGGCCGAAAAGTCCGGCCATGTCGATGAAGTCGGATACGATATACAGTCCAGATACAGTGTATCCGCAGCCGTCAAAATTTCCGCGGAAATATGTAATGGTGGATATGCCCTGGTGGTTATTTAGCGTCGTGCCTATGGGGACCCAGCCTGCGCCCTCGACGTCGATGCCCTGAGTCGTGATATTGACGTTATCGGTCAGGTAGAAGTTTGCATTCTTTGTGGAGTAGCCCTCCTGAACGTACTTTGACAGAAGCCCAAGCTCGTCGCCGGTGGATATGCTGTAGTTTCCTCCGGCCAGAGCATCCGTTTTGCTCTCGTAAAGCTCGGTCATGGTCGCAGTACACTTGTAGATCACGTTATACGGATTATCCGTGCGGTCAACCTCTTCGGGCTGCTCGCTTATATATTCGAGGCTCGAAGGATCGTTAAAATATATATGCGCCGGGAAGCTTCCGCGCAGACGGGCAATGCTGGCAGGAGACATGTCCTGCTTCCAGTGGCGCATGTTCTGATTTGCGCCGAGCGTATCGACCCAATAGTTGAGTGCGTTGAGCACCTTGAGCGTTTTCTGCCCGTTTATGTTCACGCTGTGCGTGAGAGTATAGTCTCCGTTTGTGATCTTAAAGGGAACGTTTATGCTGTAGTTTCCGACGCTCGGCGTTCCGGAGACGTCGGAGTTGTCATTACTGTAGTAGCAATACTGCACGGTGCTGTTTACGGTCGATTCGCCGACTATTGCACCGTACTTATGGTTATCCGTAGCCGTACCGTAGGCAGCGCAGTTATATACGCGCGCATTGTCCATATAGCCGACGATCTCGCCTGTTGCCTTATCGCCGTTTACGTTCATGCCCACCCAGCAGTTTGACACAGTGCCGGCTCGCAGGAAGCCGACAATGCCGCCGGCATAGTCGTTTGCGGTTATGCCGCCGCCGACGCCGACGTTTTTGATGACGGCATTGGTGCTGTTGACATAGCCGAACAGGCCGGCAGGATCATTGCACTTATTTATAATAAGCTCGTTTATGACAAAGCCCTGGCCGTCGAACACGCCCTTGAAGCTGTTTGTCTCGCTGTTGCCGATGGGCACCCAGCTCTCACCCTTATAAAACGAGCCGTTTATTACTATGCTGAGGTCGCCTGTGAGGAAGAAGGTCGCGCCCTCGGTATTGTGACCCTCGTTTACGAATTTTGCGAGCATCTCAAGCTCTTTTACGTCGCCTATGCTGTAGCATATGCCTGGCTGCGCATCCGACTGCGATTCATAGAGCGTTTCCATGGGGACGCTGTCTTTATAAACAGGCGTTTCTGCCGAATAGCCGGGGTAAGCCTGAGAGGGATTGGGGTACTTTCCGCCCGTGCGTTCTATGCCTTCGGCGGTCGTATTCAAAACCCATTTGCGCCATTTCGCGCCGCCGTCGGCCGATGTCCATGCGTTGAGAAGCTCAACGAGATCGTCGCTCGTTACGCTGCCGACGGTTTTTTCCTTCTCCGTCAGGCAGACGGTGGGGCTGGATGAGAAGCGGAGCGCGTCAATGCTGCTGGCGGCATCCCTGCTGCCGACGCTGTCATTGTTATCTGCGCTGTTGTATGTATAATAGGCGCACTCGATCTGCGCATTGGCAACCCTGCCGGCGATAGCGCCGACATTGCCGGTGCCGCTTACGCTGCCGTAGTTTGCGCTGTTTATGATCTTGCCGCCCGTGACGATCGCGGCAAGGCCGCCGTTATTGCCGGTTCCGCCGACCTTGACGGCGCTCCAGCAGTTTACGATCTTGCCGGACAGCGTTGATGCTATGCCGGCCGCGTTTGCGCCGTTTGAAACGCCGTTAACGCCAAGGTTCATGATAACGGCGTTGGAGCCTGCGTTTTTGAAAAGATATGTTATCAGACCCACGACCGCATAGCCGCAGCCGTCGAGCGTGCCTTCAAAGGCGTACTTATCCGTGCCGATACCGTTCCATGTGTTGCGGCGCATATCGACATCGGCCTTCAGATAGAAGGTAACGCCCTTGGTGTTTCTGCCGGCGGCAACATAGTCGGCAAGCGCTATGATATCGTCATTATTGACGATCCTGTAGCACTGACCGGCAACCGCGTCGCTGCTTGCTTTTAAAAGCTGCTCGACAGAACCTGTGCATTCATAGCCGCTGCTGTCAACCGCCGCCGAGGCTTCCGGAGCATAGCAAAACAGCCCCAGAACCATGGTAAGGCACAAAAGTATGCTCAGCGCCCGTTTGAATCCGTTCTTCATCTTCCGTCCTCCTTGAGGATGTTATTGTATATAAATATCCATAATTATTTTACACTCGAAAAATGAGAAAATAATGAGAAAATTATTAGAGAAGGATTAGAGGGCATTGACAATATAATTAATCGCAAATAGAATAAGGAAAAAACGGGAGGATGAGAGATATGAGAACGCTTGTTGTTGAAGACGAAAAGCACCTTAACAGGATGATATCCGAGGCGATACTCGACGAGGGATACAGTGTTGACTCCTGCTTCAACGGCCTTGAAGCGCTGGAGCTTTGCGAGTGCGCGGAATACGACGTTATCGTGCTCGACATAATGATGCCGAAGATGGACGGCTTTGAGCTTGTGCGCAGGCTGCGCGCGGACGGCTGCAAAACGCCGGTCGTGTACCTCACCTCGCGCGACAGTGTTTCCGACAAGGTGCGCGGACTTGAGTCCGGCGGCGATTACTACATGGTAAAGCCCTTTGACTTCCGCGAGCTTATCGCAGTTATACATGTCATGGCGCGCAAAAGCGGCGACAATCACTCGAACATATACGAGCTTTCCGATCTCACGCTCGACATTGCCGCAAAGCAGGTTACACGCGGCGGAAAGGTCATCGATCTTACGGCGAAGGAGTATTCGCTTCTTGAGTTTATGATGCGCAACAAGGGCATGGTACTCTCGCGTGAGCAGATCGAGAACAATCTCTGGAACTACAAATACGAGGGCGGCTCAAACGTCGTCAACGTATACATCGGCTACCTGCGCAAAAAGATCGACGAGGGCTTTGATAAGAAGCTTATACACACCGTTTGGGGCATCGGCTGGGTGCTCAGGGAGGACTGAGGATGTCAGCAAAGCTCAGGCTGACGGTTTGGATCGCAGCAATGATGCTGATCCTGTGTGCCATCATGCTGTTTTTCATCATCTGGGTCGATCGCACAGGGCTTGTTAACGATTCGCCCGAGCGGCTTGTTGAAACGGTCAATCACAACGAGGAGAAATTCGAGGCCGAGCACAGCGACATTGCCTGGGATGACGTTGATTTTTACATCCGCGGAGTTTACTGCGCGTTTTATGACGAAACTGGAAAGCTTCTGCGCGGCGTCACGGTCGACGGACTTAATCCCTCGGATATTCCGTTTGACGAATACGTTGTTCAGCGCATTCCGCTTGACGGCGACGAGTTTTTTGTATACGATGCGCAGCTTGTGACCCGTGACGGGCAGCCGATCTGGATACGCGGCATCGCCCCCGGAACCGACGACTACGGCGCGGCGCACACCGTCATTATAATGACGGCCATGCTGCTGCCGGTGATACTTATAATCAGCATAATCGGCGGCTGGATAATCTCCAAGCAGGCCTTTGCGCCGGTCGAGAAAATAACGAAAACGGCAAACTCGATAAGCGACGGCAACGACCTCACCGAGCGCATAGCGCTGCGCAGCGGCCCATCGGAGCTTATCGCGCTTTCAAACACCTTTGACGGCATGTTTGACAGGCTCGAGCGCTCGTTTTCCGCGGAAAAGCAGTTTACCTCCGACGCTTCTCACGAGCTGAGGACACCGATAACAGTCATAAGAGCAAGCTGCGACCGTGCAAAGCGCAAGGACGTAACGCGCGAGGATTTTCTGCGAACGCTTGATGTTATAGACGAGCAGGCAGACAACATGTCCTTACTCGTAAACCATTTGCTGAGCCTTACGCGGCTCCAGCAGGGCACTGAGCGCTATCCCCTTGCCGAGGGCGACGTGTCGGAGCTTGTGCGCGAGGTCTGCGAGGACTATATGCCCGAGGACAGGCGCGGAATAAGCCTGCACACGGATATCGCAGACGGAATAAGCGCGCGCTACAATGCGCAGCTGTTTGCAAGCCTTGTGCAGAACCTTTTGCAGAACGCATATCGCTACGGCAGCGAGGGCGGCAACATATGGCTTACGCTTCGGCGCGCCGCAGACGGCAGGATGAAGCTCACCGTGCGCGACGACGGCATAGGCATTGCTCCAGAGGAGCAGGACAAGATATGGCAGCGCTTCTGGCAGGCCGACGCTTCGCGGAGCGAAAACTCCGGCAGCGGCCTCGGACTTCCGCTCGTAAAGGAAATTGCCGAGCTGCACGGCGGCTCGGTGAGCGTTGAATCCGCTCCCGGCTCCGGCAGCTGCTTCACGGTAATAATTTGATAAAATACAAAGACAGAGAATAGCCAATTTGGACTATTCTCTGTCTTCGTTTTCCTTGTTCTTCTGGTTCCTGATTTCATTCACGATTACTTGCGCCGCACCAACGATAACTCCGGTCAGCACGATTATCGCGCCATAGATAGGATAAATGTAGCTCTGTTCAGCACCGCCGCCAAGCGCATGGGTGAACAGCATGCTCACGAGTCCGCCGCCGCCTATAAGAAATATTGTCATCAGCAGCATTGCTATCAGCGCTTTTTTCATGTTGCCCTCCTTATAATGCATATATATTTCCTGCACTTTGCATTAATATTTTATCACTCATACGTTCAACAAGAAATTATGAGATATTTAAAATTTTAGCTCTCAGATTTATGGATAATATACGATTTTTTAAATATACCACGCTCTGCTGTCGTACGGGCAGAAGCGATACGCAAGGCCGGGGGCGAGCTTATCGCCGTTGCGGCACAGCAGCTCGTCAACGCGGACAAACTCAAAGCCCTGCTCCGTGAGCGTGTCGATCGCGCGCAGGACTGCCGGGACCGTAGCGTCCTTGGTGTCGTGCAGGAGGATTATATCCCCGTCGCGCGCATGGTCAAGAAACCAGCTGTAGATATACTCCTCGTCGATATGCACCCAGTCGCGCGGCGAGGCAGACCATAGAATGGCAATACTGTCGATCTTATTGAGCATGGCACCTGTGTAATAGCCGTATGGCGGACGCAGAAATCGTGGATACTCACCCGTTATGCTCTCTATAAGCTTATTCGTGCGGTCGATCTCCTCGGCTATCTCTTCGTCAGTGTGCTCAAAAAAGCTTATGTGCGACCATGTGTGGCAGCCGATGAGGTGGCCGTCGTCATGCATGGTCTTGACTATCTCCGGGCGCTTTTCGACCTTGCTGCCCATAAGAAAGAAGCTTGCTTTTATATTGCGCTCGCGCAGTCCGTCAAGAAGCTGCTGCGTATGCTTGCCGGGGCCGTCGTCAAAGGTGAGCGCTATCTGCTTTTTCGACTGCGAGACGTGCTCTGCCGAATAGGTCTTTGCATAGGGCGTCAGCAGAAACGACACAAGGCCGAAAACAAGAATAACGGCTATTATGCCTGCCGACGCAGCGAAAAGACGCTTTTTCATATCCTTGCGACTCCGCTTTTTATCGCGGCGGCCTTGACGGCGGCGGCAACGGTCTCGCCCACGCCCTCGTCAAATGCCTGCGGCAGGATATTATCGCAGGAGAGCTTATCCTCGCTGACCATACCTGCAAGAGCATGCGCAGCGGCGATCTTCATCTCGTCGTTTATATCGGATGCACGGGCATCCAGCGCGCCGCGGAATATGCCGGGGAACGCCAGGACGTTGTTGATCTGGTTGGGATAATCGCTGCGGCCGGTGCTGACGATTGCGGCGCCGGCGCGCTTTGCTTCATCGGGGAATATCTCCGGCGTGGGGTTTGCGCAGGCAAACACTATCGCGTCGCGCGCCATTGTCCGCACCATGTCGGCGGTCAGAACTCCGGGAGCGGATACGCCGATGAACACGTCCGCGCCCTTGATCACATCGGCAAGTGTTCCCTTTTCGCAGGCGCGGTTCGTTGTTTCCGCTATCTCCTGCTTTGCAGGGTTAAGGCCGGGGCGGCCGTTATATATGGCGCCGGTTCTGTCGGTCATGACAACGTTTCCGGCGCCGACGGAAACAAGCAGCTTTATGATCGCAATTCCGGCAGCTCCTGCGCCGGATGTGACAATCTTCACATCCTCAAGACGTTTGCAGACTACCTTCAGGGCATTCATAAGCCCGGCCAGCATTATGACTGCCGTTCCGTGCTGATCATCGTGGAAAACCGGAATATCGCAGCGTTCCTTGAGCTTGCGCTCTATCTCAAAGCAGCGCGGCGCGGAGATATCCTCAAGGTTCACGCCGCCGAACGAGCCTGCAAGAAGATAGACGGTGTTTACGATCTCGTCAACATCCTTGCTGCGGATGCACAGAGGAATGGCGTCAACGCCGCCGAATTCCTTGAACAGCAGGCACTTGCCCTCCATGACCGGCATCCCGGCCTCGGGGCCTATATCGCCGAGTCCGAGCACGGCCGTTCCGTCGGTGACAACGGCAACGGTATTCCAGCGTCGCGTAAGCTCATAGCTTTTGTTTACATCCTTTTGTATCTCAAGGCAGGGCGCGGCGACGCCAGGGGTGTATGCAAGGCTGAGCGACTGCCGGTCGTTTGCCTTCGTGCGCGGGGTAACCTCGATCTTGCCCTTGAGCTGATAGTGCAATTCAAGCGATTTCTTTGCGTAGTCCATTATTTTTCTACCTCTTTTAAATACTGCGCTCTTCCGAGCTTATACAAATCGTTGCCCTGACTGTCGATGGCGACGGTAAGCGGCATATCCTTTACCGTGAGTCTGCGCACTGCCTCGCAGCCGAGATCTTCCCAGCAAACGAGCTCGACCTGCTCAATGGACGCTGCCATGAGCGCCCCTGCTCCGCCGATCGCCGCAAGGTACACGGCTCCGTTTTTGATCATTGAATTTACCACCTCATCGCTGCGATTGCCCTTGCCGATCATTATCTTAAGCCCGGCATCCAACAGGCGCGGCGCATACGCATCCATCCTTCCGGATGTTGTCGGCCCTGCCGAACCGATGCAGCAGCCGTCGTGCTCCGGGGTCGGGCCGACATAGTATATCGCGCTGCCTTTTAGCTCAAACGGCGCAGGCTCTCCGTTATCAAAGCACTCGCATATGCGCTTGTGGGCCGCGTCGCGCGCGGTGTACACCGTGCCTGACAGCAGAACGCTGTCGCCGGCGCGAAGCTTTTTCAGTTCCTCCTCTGAGGCCGGAACGCTTATTCTGTATTCCATCATGCACCTCACAAACTTGCGCTTGCACGCCGCGTCGCGTGGCAGCTTATATTCACCGCCACCGGAAGTCCGGCAACGTGGGTAGGCATTGCTTCTATGAGCACCGCAAGCGCCGTCGTTTTTCCTCCAAAGCCCTGCGGCCCTATGCCGAGGGCATTTATCTTTTCAAGAAGCTCACGCTCGAGCGCTGCATAGTATTCATCGGGGTTCGGCTCATTGACCGGGCGCAGCAGCGCATGCTTTGCAAGGTAGGCCGCCTTATCAAAGCTTCCGCCGATGCCGACGCCGACGATTATCGGCGGACAGGGGTTTGCTCCGGCCTTCTCAACCGTTTCAAGCACAAAATTTTTCACACCCTCAAAGCCGTCGGCAGGCTTTAGCATTTTAAGCGCGCTCATATTCTCGCTTCCAAAGCCCTTTGGCATGACCGTTATGCGCATTTTATCGCCGCGCGTAAGCTTAACCGTCAAAAGTGCCGGGGTGTTATCGCCGGTGTTTACCCTGCGCAGAGGATCGCACACAACGCTTTTGCGCAGATATCCCTCGCCGTAGCCGCGGCGCACGCCGTTATTGACCGCTTCCTCAAAATCGCCGTCAATGTGTACGTCCTGCCCAAGCTCAACGAACACGCAGGCCATTCCGGTATCCTGGCAGACAGGCAGCGTTTTTTCGGATGCTATGCGCACATTGTCGCCAAGCAGCGAGAGGATGCGCTTTGCGCCGTCCCACGGCTCTGCCTTTTCGGCCCGTTCTATTGCGTTTATAACGTCGGGCGGAAGTCGGAGATTTGCCTCGATGCAAAGCCGCGCGACAGTGTCTTCAATCACTTTTGCGTCTATATTTTTCATGTCATTCTCCATGTCTTATTTTCACGGCAATTATAAGCAAAAATAAAGCGAGCGTCAACCGACTCTCGCTTTATTTTCCTCTTGCGCCGAAAACATTTTGCCGGGCGGAGTGCTCAATTCCTCCCTGCTCCGTGCCCTCGGTGCGCGCTATTGAGTTTCGCAGATGACGCCGCGGACAGTCTGCGTCAGTCCCCCCGCATCAATTCCGAAACAGACTTTGCCAAGCATATTTGCGGTTTCTCCGGGATCGGGAAGCAGATACTCCGATGTGGGCTTCGTCGTATCACGATCCGAAGAGCGCCGCAAGTGTGTATGGCGGCTATCTCAATAATAGGTCAGGCTTGCGCCCTCCCAATAAATGAAATACAGTATCAGTGCTCGGCGCACCATTTGACGATATCGTCAACGCACCAGCAGGGCGGCTCGCCGACGCCGGTGGACGCCATTTTGTAAGTAGCCTTCTGCGCATCGCTGAGGTTTTCCTTGCCCTCGAAGCGAGCTGCTATATCTTTGTTCTTTATCTTCATTATAAATCTGAAGTGCGGCGGAAGCTTATTGATATTGAATGCACCCTGGCGTGTGAACACAGGAACATCCGCGCTTACCGCGTTTTTCTTGCGGCAAACTTCCTCGCTCTTTGCGGAAACGGGGCTCATGCCGACCTGAACAACGGCGCCGATATCGTACTTCTTAGCCGCCTTGTCGTAGCCCATGATCTTGCCTGCAAACAGCCAGCCAACGTAGATTATCTTCGTATCGGCAAGCACATACTCTTTGCCGAGAGGGAATGCCGGAATGTGCAGGCGTGCCGAGAGAAGATCCGCGTATTTTTTGCAGGAACCGGTCGTCGATTTGTAAACTATTGCGCTGAACATAAAACTATACCCCCTGTATTGTTTTTTAATTTGTATATAGGATAGCACAAGTGTTTGTCAATTTCAAGACTCACAAGGCCGCAAAAGTGTCAATTTGGTAAAATTTTTTCTTTTAGAATAAGTACGCTCACTTCGCAGATAATAATAACGAACATTTTTATTTGGAGGTTCAATAAATGACACCTAAAGAATTATTGTATATTGAAGACGCGCTCGGTCACACGAAATTTCTTATGACGCAGTGCAGTCTCGCGGCAAACCAGCTGACCGATCCTCAGCTGAAACGTCAGGCTCAGCAGCTTATAAACGAAAACCAAAAGCTTTTCACGAAGTTTTTAAATCTAGTCTGAGGAGGGCAAAATATGAACGATCGAGATATAATGGAGAACCTGCTTCTAACCACTAAGGGCGTGTGTGACCTTTTCATGCACGGTGCGATAGAATCAAGCACCGACAATGTTCATCAGACCTTCTGCACCGCACTTGGCAACAGTCTGAGCATGCAGGACAGCATTTATAAAGAGATGTCAAGTCATGGCTGGTATTCCTCCGAGCAGGCCCAGCAGCAGCGTATAGATCAGGTAAAGCAGAAGTTTTCCGCACCGCAGGCATAAGCTGACCGCAGGCATTTGCCTGCGGTTTACATAACATTGTCGTATCACTGTTTTTTGATCCTGCCGGGGCTTACGCGAAACGTCTTGGTGAAGGCTCTGTGGAACGCCGAGTAATCAACAAAGCCGCATTCGGCAGCGGCCGCCGAGGCGCTCATCCCCTCGCGGATGAGCCGCGCAGCCAGCACAAGTCGCTTTTGCCGTATGTAATTGTGCACCGTGCAGCCTGTCTGAGCCTTGAAAAGGCGCATGAAGTGATAACGGCTCAAATAGCACAGCGCCGCCATATCGTCAATATTAAGCTCGTTTGTCAGGTTTTCGTTTATATAAGACAGCGCCGGGGCGATCTTGCCGCCGGAGTCGGCCACAGTGTCGGCATGGCTTTTGTCGCTTAGCATGATGCGGTTTGCCAGAACAAGAAGCTGCACGAGCATCGTGCCGCGCAGAAGCTGCGCGCCGAAAAGCTCATCGTTCTGAGTATCCTCAAGCCGCTTGAGTGCATCCTTCAGCATGCCGACGCTTCCTTCATCCGGGCGCATGAGGCAATAGCCGCGCTTTTCGGCCGAGGCAAAGCAGTCCATCAGTCCTGCGTTCGGCGCAAATCGCTCAACATAAGCGGAATCAAGGTATATGATTATCCTCTCATACGGAACGGAAAGGTCAATTGCCGCCTTGTGTATCATATGATGGCGCACGAGTAGGATATCCCACGGTTCGAGCTTGTAGGTCGTGCCCTCAACGGTGTAATCAACCTTGCCGGATATTAAAATGACGAGCTTATCAAACTCATGGAAATGGAAGTCCTTTTCCTGGCCGGAGCTGTCCTTGAGGTGGAAAAGCCTGAAATCCTCGTTTAAATAGCCGTCATTGCTGTATTTATACCGTTCTGTCATCACAATGCTCCCAAAATGTTTTCGCCAAAAATTATATAGCACTATTTGCAATGTTTCAAGCACTATCGTCAATTTACTTTGCAAATACATGCGAATATAATTTTCACAGAAAAACTTTTAAGGAGTGCAATCATGGCAAAGAAGAAATCATTCTTTAAAACTTACGGATTTATAATATTCATGCTCGCCGGTATCGTCGGCGGCTGTATCGTCGGTGCGCTCAACCCCGTCGTCAAGGACGCATCGGGCGAGATCATCGACAAGGGCGCGACCGTTCTCGAACCTATCGGCACGGTTTTCATAAACCTCATGTTCTGCGTCGTCGTCCCCATGGTGTTTTGTTCGATAGCATCGGCTATCGCAAACATGTCCAGCGCAAAGCGCGCAGGCAAGGTCATGGGTCTGACTGTCGGCACATTCTTCGTCACCGCTGCAATTGCGGCCGTTATCATGTACGTCATCGTACGTCTGTGCCCCGTTGTCACCGGCGACTATACCATAGTCGAGGGTGAAGTCAGCTCAACGCTGAGCGTGACAGACATGATAATAAACTTCTTCACCAAGCCCGACTTCGGCGAGCTGTGGAGCCGCAAAGCAATTCTTCCGCTTATCATCGCCGCTGTTTTCTTCGGCTTCGGCATCCAGATGACCGGCGGCAAGGACAGCATGGTCGCAAGGTTTTTGGATAACCTCACGGCCGTTCTCATGAACGTCGTAAAGATCATTACCTATTATGCTCCCATCGGCTTCTTCGGCTTCTTTGCATATCTCGTTGCCACCTACGGTCCCGACCTCATCGGCGACTACAGCCGCACGCTTATCATCTACTACGTTCTGTGCTTTGCCTACATGTTCGTATTCTTCCCGATCTACGCGCGCTTCGGCGGCGGCAAGGGCGGCGCAAAGGTCATGTGGAAGCATCTGTTCCGCCCGGCGGCAGTGTCCTTCGGCACCTGCTCGTCTGTAGCAACCATCCCCACCAACCTTGAGGTCGCCGAAGAGACCGGCATCTCGAAGGAGGTTTCTAACATCGTCGTTCCGCTCGGTGCAACGATGCACATGGACGGCTCGGCAATGAGCGCGATCATAAAGGTTGCATTCCTGTTCGGCATATTCGGCATGGACTTCGGCACAGGTCAGGCGATACTGGCAATTATCGTTGCGGTTTTCTCCTCCGTTGCAATGAGCGGTATCCCCGGCGGCGGCGGTACGGGCGAGCTTGTTCTATGCACGCTGTTCTTCCCCGATCAGCTTGCGGTCGCCTTCCCTATCGCGCTTGCTATCGGCAACCTCGTCGATCCTCCTGCAACCATGGTAAACGCAGCCGGCGACTATGTTGTTTCCTTCATCGTTGAGCGCTTTGTCAACGGCAAGGATTGGCTCCAGAAGAAGCTTGCAAAAGACGGCGAAAAGAAAATCGAGGCATAACGCATCTCTCTGAATATTGCAAAAGCCACGCAGAGTATCTGCGTGGCTTTTCCGTATCACATTGCCGAATCAACGTCGGCTTTGAACTGCTCCCATGCGTCCTCATGGCGGACAAAGTACAAAGGACACTCCTTTCCGCAGGTATCATAATGACGAATCACATGGTCTGCGGACAATCCGTATGTATCGCACAGCCACGCCGTCAGTCTGACAAGCGACCGATATGTTGAATCGTTAAATTTACCGCTCTCGTCCGGGTGGCAGACCTCTATGGATATCGTATCGCGGTTGCGCTCGCTCGTTGCCGATGATTTCTCGTCGAGCGGGACGCACTGTATCACCTCGCCGTCGAGCCCTATGACAAAATGCGAGCTGACCTCGCTGTCGGGGTTATTGAAATAGTTTCGGTTCTGCTGCGCGGTAGTGCCGGGATTTCCTACATAGTGGACAACGATGTCGTTTATCTCTTCAAGCTTCACGCCGCGGCGCGAGGCTCCGTCAATATCAATGAGCTGAACATCCACCCAATCCGGCACAGGTTCATCGCGCACGGTGTTTTTTCGCTCGAACAGGCCTAGCTTCATTGCCGCCGCAGCAATTGCGGCAAGAACGACTAAGACGGCAAGCGCCGTCAGCGCGCGGCTCTTTCTTTTCTTCATAATATTCCTCCGTCGTTGAATGTGTACGCCATGCTGTTTACGCGCAGCGTAAGCGAGTTGACCGCATTCTGCTCAGCCTCGGAGTTTTCTGCAAACGCCGTAGTATCCAGTCCTCCGGCAAACATCAGATCTATGCCGAATTCGTTGAAGTTTGACTCGTTGTCATTTGTGTTCTCCCAAATTTCGAGTACTTCGGCGCCGTACATTTGCGCAAATTGACTCACGATGTCCGACAGCTTGCTCATATCGATCTCCGTTTTTGTACCTGTCTCCCAGCCCATGCGGTCGCGGTCAATATACAGAAGCGACAGCAGCGCTCCGGTTTCGTCGTCAATGAGAAGGTTCATGTCCCCTGTCTTGTCGCTCACGCAGACATTCCATGCAATAAGCGACGGAGCACGGCTGTTGGTTTCGGACATCATAAGCTGCGGCTTCTGATATTCAATATAATACTCGCCGTCAGCCATTGCTTCGATGCAATTGATATCATATTTATCCAGAATTTCGATATATTCTATCGCCTTTTCGCCGACCTGCTCCGTTGTCATGTACTTTCCTTCCGAAAGCTCCGTAACGCTGAGCCGCTGAGTGCTCATGAGCCAATACTTCTGCGCAAGGCTCACGCTGCCGCGAGTGTTCAGCTCAAGAGTTGCATCGGAGTCGGGAATACTCTCGCTTTTATTCAAAATCACCCTGTCCTGAACGGCCGATGCACCGAGCGGAATCCCCAGCCCTATGCACACGGCAAGCAATACAAGCGCCGCCACGGCTGCATTTTTCCTCATTTGGCACCTCCGTTCAAGTGCACCGTCACGCATGTTCCGGTTTCTCTGCTGCTTTCAAACTCAATACTTCCGTTGTGAAGCCGGGCAATGTCACTGCAAAGCGCAAGCCCGAGCCCCGCTCCGCCCTGTGCGCGCGAGCGCGACTTATCGACCCTGTAAAATGCCTCGGTCAGGTGCGCTATGGCTTCGGGCGGTATGCCCGGGCCGTTATCGCGCACGCGGATGATACAGCCCGTGCCTGTCAGCTGCGATGATATGCGGATAAGTCCGCCGTGGCCGAGCGCCTTACGGGCGTTATCGATGAGATTTATCAGCAGCGATTTAACAAGCTCCGGCTCAAGCAGGCACTCACCCTCGTCGCCGCTGCACTCGATGCCGATATCGTTCTTTGTGTACACCGGGCGCAGATGGTCTGCCGTCTGCTCAATGAGCTGCGCAGGGCAAACTTTTTTAAGCTCAAGCTTTGTGTTTCTTGCGACTATAATATCCAGCAGCTTCAGCGACAGGCTCTCGAGCCGCTTGCCCTCGGAGAAAATGTAGTTCACGGCAGCCGACTGCTCCTCGGGACTGAGTGTCTGCGTGCGCATAAGGTCTGCGTATCCGATTATCGAGGTCATGGGCGTTTTCATCTCGTGCGCAAAGCTGCCCATAAACTCCTCCTGGCGGCGCATTGCTTCCTGAAGCTGTTCGACATTCTCCTCAAGCTTCTGTGCCATAGCGTCAAAGCTTTCCGACAGCTGGCCGATCTCGTCGCCGGTGCGGATATCGGCTCTGTACGACAGCTCGCCCTCGGCGAGCTTTTTTGTTGCCTTTGTGAGCTTATCCAGCGGCTTTGTCAGCCACAGCGAAATGAAATACGACAGCACGGCGCACACGGCAATGGTCACTGCAAACACAGCGGCATACGTTTTAAACTGCCCGTCGCGCATAGCAAAAACCGATGAAATGTCGTAAAAGGCGATGAACGCAAGCGTGTCAGTCTCGGTGCCGACGGTGCCGCTGAGCTTATAATAGCGCGCGCCGTCCGGCGCCGTTTCGATCGCGATGCCGCTTTCGGTATAGTCCGACGAAAGCTCGGTGTTTCCCGACGTGTATTCAAGCACGCCGCCCGAGAGAAGCCTTATCGCCGAAAAATTTGTTATGCCCATACCGTCCATCTGCTTTAAAACTCCGGCAATATCCGAGGTGTTGGGCAGCGTATTTATGCTGTTTACCATCTCGATCGTGCGCACAAGAAAGCGATACGAGTCCTCGGCAGTCTGCTTTTCCTGCGCAAGAGCCGAGCTGAACGAGCCCCATATCATGAAGCTTCCGCCGATGCCGAAGGCAAGCGACAGCAGCCATATCATGCACAGCATGATCTTGAGCCGAAATTTCATTCTAAACCTCCAGGCGGTAGCCGACCTTGTTTACGGCAACGAGCTTGTGCTCCCAACCGACCTTTTTGCGCATGCGCTGAACATGGATATCGACGGTTTTTGAGCCGCATATATAGTCTCCGCCCCACACGCGCTCGTATATGGTCTCGCGATACATCGCCGTGCCGGGATTGCGCGCGAAAAGCAGCAGAATATCGTACTCCTTGCGAGTGAGCGGCACGATCTCGCCCGATCGAATGACCTGCATTGCATTGGTATCTATCGTAAGGCCGCCGATGCTGATGACGCTTTCCGTTTTGTTATAGCGGCGAAGAACAACGTCAACGCGCGCCTGAAGCTCAAGCACCTCAAACGGCTTTACTATATAGTCCTCCGCACCCATGCGCAGGCCGCGCACGCGATCGTTCACCGAGCCCTTGGCCGTTATGAATATAACCGGTATGCACAGCGGCTTTATATACTCCAGAAGCTCAAAGCCGTCCACCTCGGGCAGCATGATATCAAGCAGCACAAGGTCGTATATGTTTTCATCGAGCATATCAGCTGCACTCATGCCGTCAAAGGCGCAGTCGCAGTCATAGCCCGATTTTCCTAAGCTCAGCCTGATAAGGTCGGATATCGGTTTTTCATCTTCAACAATGAGTATTTTTATCATTATCATCACCTACCGTATGCAGGATAATTTAATATTGCATCAAAACGGCAAAAAGCGCAAGCTCATATGAGCCTGCGCTTTAAAAAAGTTATTTAGTTTTGTCACGAGCGCGGCTTTTGAAGAAATTTTAGCTTTGTTTCGCTCGTGATTATCGCTATGAATATCAGGCAGAAGCCGAGAGCGATATTGAACGTGAGCACCTCTTCGCCGAGGATGACGGATATTGCCGTTCCGAACACGGACTCAAGCGTCAGTATAACGGCAGCCTGCGCAGGCGGCGTGTATTTCTGGCCGATGGTCTGAAGGAAAAAGCACAGCCCCGTGCAGATAAAGGTCATATACGCGATACTAAGCCACGTTCCGGAGGATATATCGTGCGGAGCAGGCTCGAAGATCGCAGCACCAACAAGGCAGATAACCGCGCCCGTTGCAAACTGGAGCATCGTCAGAATAAGCGGATCGCGGTTTTCGACCGAACGCGCCGTTACGATAATATGCAGGCCGTAAAACAGACCGCAGCAGATCGTGAGGATATCGCCGATATTAACGCTCAGATCATTGTTAAGGCACACAAAGCCCATGCCGACAAGGCACACGAAGGCTGCGATAACATTATATCTGTCCGGTTTTTTATGCGCTATCGCCCAATAAAGGAACGGAACAAGGATGCAGTAAGTTGCAGTGAGAAAGGCGTTCTTGCCGGGGGTGGTGTACACAAGGCCGTAGGTCTGGACAATATATGCCGATGCAAGGCATATGCCCATTAAAACTCCGCCCTTGATGTACTGCTTATCTATCTTTTTTATGCGCGGCAGGCAGGCGATAAACATCATTATCGCCGCGCCGCCGAAGCGGATGGCAAGCACCCACATCGGCGTGATGCTGTCAAGCGCAGTCTTTAAGATAACAAATGAGCTGCCCCATATAAGCGTCGTGCATATGAGACAGATGCGCCCGAGGGCGGCTTTGTTTTGGTTTTTCATTGCTTTATATCTTTACCATGTGCAGTGCGGCCGCGCGGAGCATGAGCTTTTTAACCGTGCCACTGTCAAATTCGATTTCCATCAGATAGTCGTTTCCCATCGGGGTCATTTTGCTGAGCTTACCATCGCCGAAGGCTTTATGGCGCACTCTGTCACCGACGGAAAACTGCGGTTTTTCGGCCGCCTTGGGCTTCGGCGCAGACGGCGGCGCAACGGGCTTTTTGAAGCTTTGCTGCGACGGAGCGCGGAAGGCAAACTCCTTCTGCACCTGCGATTTTTCCGAATATCCGTAGCCTCTGGGGATGTTGCGCTTTTCAAGATGCTCCTCGGGGATCTCGTCGATAAAGCGAGAAACGCGATTTGCCGTTGTGCGGCCAAAGAGCATTCGCTGCCGGGCGCAGGACAGGAACAGGCGCTTTTTTGCGCGCGTTATTGCAACATAGCAAAGTCTGCGCTCTTCCTCCATCTCGTCGGCTTCGCCGATGGCCTTTATGCCGGGGAATATGCCCTCCTCGCAGCCGACGACAAAGACGTTGGGAAACTCCAGTCCCTTTGCCGAGTGCATGGTCATCATGACGACGCAGTCGGCGCTGTCATCGTAGTTATCCATATCGGTGTACAGCGCAACATCGGCAAGGTATCCCTCGAGCGTCGGAGTGTCGGTCTCGCCTTTATAGTTAATGATGCTCGATTTCAGCTCTTTTATGTTCTGCGCACGCGCATCGTCCTCGACGGTGTGCTTTTCCTCGAGCATGCGCAGATATCCCGTGCGCTCAACGAGCTGATCATACAGAAGGTCGGGTGCAAGCTCGTCCTTTTGCGCTATAAGCTCATTTATCATCCCTGCAAACAGCAGCATGCGCGGAGCGGCACGGCTGAGATCTGGATAGAGATCGGCTTTGCTTATGACGGAAAACAGCGAGCAGTTATTCTCGTGCGCTATCGCGGCGGCGGTCTCAACGCTCTTGGCACCGATTCCGCGCGGCGGATTGTTTATTATTCTACCGAGACGCAGATCGTCGTCCGGCGAGGCTATGACGCACAGGTATGCAAGCATATCCTTGATCTCTGCGCGGTCAAAGAAGCCCGTGCCGCCGAAAATTTTATACGGAATGCCGTTGTGCTTGAACGCCTGCTCTATCTGGTGCGACTGCGCGTTCATGCGGTAAAGCACCGCGTTATCGCCCCAGGACGCGCCTTTGCCATACAGTCCGAGGATCTGGGACGCAACAAAGCGCGCCTCATCGTGCTCGTTATCGGCAACATAAAGCTCTGGCTTTTCGCCCATATCGCCCTTTGTCCACAGCTCCTTGCCTTTACGGCCGAGGTTGTTCTTGATAACGGCGTTTGCAGCGCCGAGGATATGCCCCGTGCTGCGATAGTTCTGCTCAAGGCGGATGACACGGCATCCCTTATACTCGTCCTCGAAAGAAAGTATGTTCTCGATCGTTGCGCCGCGGAATTTGTAAATGCTCTGGTCATCATCGCCGACAACGCATATATTGCCCCAGCCCTCTGCAAGCTTTGACGCGAGCATGTACTGAAGCTTATTTGTATCCTGATATTCGTCGATAAGTATGTACTTAAACCGCTTCTGCCAATACTGGCACACGTCCTCGTTTTCATTGAGAAGCTTCACGGTGTAATAAATAAGATCGTCAAAATCCATTGCACCGGCTGCAAACGCGCGGCGAGAATATTCGGCATAGATCTCCGCGATCTTCACTCTGCGCGCGTCGCCGGTCGCCTTGGCTCGGGCATAATACTGCTCGGGCGAGCAGCAATCATCCTTTGCGCGGCTTATCTCCGAAAGGAGCATGCGCGGCGGATATTTTTTATCGTCAAGGTCAAAATCGCGCAGAATGTGCTTAATAAGGCTCTGACTGTCGGAGCTGTCATAGATCGTAAAGCTTGAGGTAAATCCCAGTCGGTCGGCATCGCGGCGCAGTATGCGCACACAGGCCGAGTGGAAGGTGGACGCCCAAACATCGGCTCCGGCCTCGCCGAGCATTTTGGAAAGCCTTGTTTTCAGCTCGTCGGCAGCCTTATTCGTAAACGTTATTGCGAGAATGCGCCACGGCTCGACCGGTTCAAAGGCCGCCGTGCGCCTTGCCTCATCGTCAAGCCGCGCCATTGCGTCGATATCCTCAACACTCGCATTTTCGGGTATCTCCTCGCTGTCGGCTGCTTTGCCGTAGCGCATAAGATTTGCAATTCTGTTTATGAGCACCGTCGTTTTGCCGCTGCCTGCGCCCGCAAGGATGAGCAGCGCGCCCTCAGTCGCCATGACAGCCTTTCTCTGCATGGGATTAAGCCCGGCAAAATCGGTCTCTATTACTTTTCTTCTCGCTTCGAGATATCTTTTGTTAAAATCATTATTCATAGCGTGTTATTTTACCACGTTCGACCGGCTCTTTCAAGAGTCAAGAACCACATGGTCATAGCGCTTTGACGGGCGCGTTATAATAAGCGCGCAGAAAATGAGCACCATGTTTATGGCAAGGCTAATGGGATACACCTGCATGATCGTTTCAAAGGTCTGCGACATGGGGAACACCATGTAAATCCATATTATTCTCGTTCCGCACACGCCGAATATCGTAAGCAGCGCAGGAGTCAGCGAAATGCCGAAGCCGCGCATGTAGCCGGACATGCAGTCGTAGATGGTTGAGAAAATATAGGACATGAAAATGAATTTCATCCTTACCATGCCGAGGCGGATGACCTCGGGATCGTTATTAAACAGCGCGATAAGATACTTGCCGGAGAGCAGCGCAATGCACACGGCGCACGCCGTTGCTATGACGCTTTCTATAAGGCAGAGCTTGAGCGCCTTGCGGCAGCGGTCGATCTGACCGGCGCCGTAGTTCTGGCCGACGAAGGTAGTGCAGGCCTGTCCGAAGGAGTTGAGGATGTAATACGCCATGACCTCAACATTGAACGCCGCAGAGGACGCCGCCATTGTGACCTTGCCGAGGCTGTTTATCGCAGACTGGACAACGATGTTTGAAAGCGAGAACACCGCACCCTGTATGCCTGCCGGAACGCCGATCTTGAGTATGCGCCAGAGTATTTTCCAGTCGATACGCAGATTCTTAAACTCAACATGGATAAAAAGCTCGCTTCTTAAAAGCCTGCGCAGAAGAACAACGGAGCTTACAACATTTGCAAGCACCGTGGCTATCGCAACGCCGTCAACCGTTTTGTTAAGAACGATGACGAAGAACAGATTGAGTATTACATTCAGAACGCCCGAGAGCGCCAGCGCTATAAGCGGCGTTTTCGTATCGCCGGCGCTGCGGAATATGGCCGCTTCAAAGTTATAAAGGAATATTACAGGCAGTCCGAGAAGATAAATGCGCATATATTTAAGCGCAAGCGGAAAAACATCCTCCGGCACCTGAAGCATTGACAGCACAGGCTCGGCGACAAGCTGCCCGAGCGTGCCGACAATAATGCCGCCAATGACGGCGGCGACAATGGATGTATGCACGGCACGCGAGACTGTGTTGCTGTCTCCCCTGCCGATCGCATTTGCTATGACAACATTTGCGCCCAGCGCAATGCCGATGAAAATATTAAGCAGCAGGCCGATGACCGGTCCGTTTGCGCCGACGGCTGCGACCGCCGCGACCGTATCTCCCTGAGCGAAATTGCCGACAATGGCTATATCCGAGGCATTAAACAGCTGCCCGAGAATGCCGGTGGCGGCAACAGGCAGCGCATAACGCAATATTTTATCCCACATCGAACCGTTAAGAATATCGATCGCAAGGCTTCTCTTTCTTTTTTCCATACAAACACCTCACATTCTGCAAAACTCCAACAAAACACCATGATATTGTAACGCAGTCTTGGCGTTTTTCAAGTGTTCTTACATTATTTAATAAATTTTTAATAAGTTTTTGGCAGAATGCATTATTTCAAAGCAAAGAAAAATGCTCACACGCTCAAATTGCGTGTAAGCATTCAGTCACGACAGCATTTCGCGAAGCTGTGCTATCGCTTTGCGCTCAAGGCGCGATATCTGGACCTGCGATACTCCGAGCACCTTAGCCGTTTTTTCCTGCGTGAAGCCG